>Ga0180434_10000261_pt1 | contig 79598 bp, 79 predicted proteins | sample SS_ome_7_FD_132453 | JGI IMG/M metagenome (GOLD analysis project Ga0180434, IMG submission 132453) | Hypersaline lake sediment archaeal communities from the Salton Sea, California, USA - SS_1_D_2 metaG | ecosystem: Environmental > Aquatic > Non-marine Saline and Alkaline > Hypersaline >... | reverse complement strand
GTTCGTCCAACCCTCCTCCTTTCGCCTGATCATCCACCGGATCCTCGAATCAGTAAGTTTGACCACCCTCCCCCCACAAAGAGAGGGGTGAAATAATTTAGGGATAATACACCCCCGCGGGATTCAGGAAACCTTTAAAGGATATTTGGGCAGTTCCAGTAGGTAGCCGCACCTCGGTGCTGTTCTCATATGGGTCTTACGAGCTTCGTCATCGAACTTGGGGATGTCGTCGAGAGAAATCTGAAAAACAAGGCAGTACTGATAGTGCTGATCGTTCTCGCAGCCCTCTTCCACGTGGTGGCATTCATCCTCTTCGGGATCATCGTTCTCACCGTGTATACACGGTCCCTGAAGGGCCCGGTTCCCTTCCGACCTGAGAGGGACGACAAGGAAACCGGGGCGATAATCGCGGGAATCTCCCTCTTCGGATTTGGTCTCTACTATCTCATCCAGATCTACGTCCCGGACCTCGGGTGGCAGATCGCGTTCCTAATGGTAGGCTCCCTGTTAATAGCCTTCGGGTTGGGCAGGGGAGGTGAAGCCACTGCGACAGAATAGCGGTGGCGGGAGATACCTGATCAGGGGCTTCTTCGCCACCACCCTCGGCATCATCTGGCTAATCTCATACAGGGAGATCCTGACCCTGTCTCCCGCCCTGCTAATCGCCCTGTTTAGCATGATACTCGGCATCGAGATCGTTGGGATAAGCATCCTGAGGGAGAGAGCGAGGAGGTCCCTTGGATGAGGATAGGGCTGATCCCACCGGCTGTTGCCGTTCTGCCATTCCTCGTATTCATCTTCTCCTACGATATTGCACTGGCGACGGAAGAATCCAAGGCCTACCTTACACTCTTTTGCGGTGCCCTGTTTTTCGCGGCATCCATACTGTCGAGCTCCAAGAAGAACTTCACCAGGGGTGTTTCAGAGACCGTGGCATCTCTGGCCACGATGATGTTGCTGGCCATGGTCTTCTTCTCACTGCCAATAACCATACCATCGCTTCTTCCCCACCGGACGGCCTCCCGTTACACCACTGCCCAGGGAGCTCTTATAGGTCCAAACGTTCACATCACGGTTGAGGCGGTCAACCTCCAGCTTATCATAGAAAGGTGGAACAGCACGGAGTATAACATAACGACCCAGCTATCCGCCAAGGGGCTCACCAGGAAATCCGCCCTCAGGGCCCTGTCCAAATGCTCCGTCAGCATCAACGACTACGGCGGGGACCTCTGGATTAACCTGACGGGGGCAAGGCGTATTCACGAGCGGGTTACCCTAAGGCAGATCATACAGATTCCCCGGAGCATGGTTCCGACGATTATTGTGACGGCGACAAATGGATCCACCAACCTCACCGGGCTGAAGTGCGAGGAGGTGGACCTGAGGATTGGCTCGGGATCCGTGGGAGGGCGCAATCTAGAGGCCGTGAACTGCAAGGTTTTTCTTGAGAATGGACCCATAGACCTGGAGGTTAACTCGAGCGAGATCAACCTCGAGACTATAAACGGCGATATCGAGCTAGCCTCGACGCGACCCGAGGCCAAGTGTATGGTGGAGAGCGTAAACGGGAGAATAGTGACTCGGCTCAACTACTCCGATACCGTCGGGTACCGCTTCGAGGCAAACAGCCTGGGAGGGTCCATATCAGTTAACTTCACCGGATTAACATTCACCAAGCAGAGAAGCGGTTTCATTCTAGCCAGAACAAAGGACCTGGAAAACAAGGAATTCAGCACCGAGATCCTGGCCCGGACTACTGCCGGCAATGTCACTATAACGATGATATGAAAATAGCATCTAGGCCCTTATCCCAAGGCGGGCACGGACGTCCTTGCTCCGGATCAGCCTTCCCACCATTTCCTTGAGCTTGGGGTTTTCGACTCCTCTGTGCTTGGTCTCGAAGTCGATTGCCTCGAGGACCTCCTGAGATTTCTTCCTGACGGCCTTCGCGAACATGGGCATGCTGGCCTTCCGGTAGGTGCTGCAGCTCTCCTCGTAACAGACGGCAGCCTGCTTGAGGCAATCGATCCTCGTCCTAACGCAATTCTCCTCCTTGTAGGCCTTGAGCATTAGGAGGTCTGCGCGACCCTCGATCTTAGAAGCTTCAATCACGCTAGAAGAGTCGATTCTCAAGATGGGCACCTGTTAAGGGGCACAAACTCGGGGGATTCCTCTTAAATCTTGTCCAAGGTTTCGACACCTTTAATGCGAGGTTTCATTCCCCGGGTAACCTGAACTCTCCGACTCTGCAAGCAGGACCCCCGTGATTATCAGGGCACAAGCCCCCATCTGGGCCCCGGAAACAGACTCGCCGAGGACCAGGGAACCCAGCAGCAGGGTACCAACTGGCACCAGAAAGATAAACGCTCCTGCCTTCGATGCCTCAATTCGGGTGAGGGCCAGCGTGTAACAGGCGAATGCTATGAGCGTCGGGATGATGGCGAGCAGCACGATCAGGCCGATCTCGGATCCGCTTGGAGATATAAAGGCCTCGAATGATTCGACCGTATAGGAGAAAAGCAGCAGGGGCACGGTTCCCGCAACCATGCTCCCGGTCAGAACCACAACGGGGCTTATTTTGTTAAGAAGTGACCGACGCAGGGCGACCGTGTAAAGGGAATACGCCAGAGCACTCGACGTCACCAGGACCACCCCGACTGCAGAGACCTTCTCCACGCCACCCAGCCCGAGGGATAGCAGAAGGGTGCCAAGAAATGCCGCCGCGGCCCCGGCGGCCTTCCTCCTCCCAAAACCCTCCTCAAGTACCAGCATTGCCAGTATCGCGGTGTAGATGGGTCCCGTTCCCTGAATCACTCCCGAGATTCCCGCGTCGAGATATGTAAGCCCGTAGTTCTGAAGGATGTTCGGTAGAAATGTTCCCAGAATCCCTATCATGACCAGGGTCGGCCAAAGCTCCCTCGAGAGCAGCTGTCTTCGGAGATTTGAAAACGGCAGCGTCAAACTGACCAGAATCAGTGATGCAAGAAGAAACCTTGTCGCCGCGACACCGGCCGGCGGAAGGGTCTCCAGAGCCATCTTCAGCCAGATGAATGATGCGGCCCAGGAGGTGACTGCGATCAGCATGAGGATGTATCCAACCCGCTCCCCGGAGGTTACTCTCAAAACCAAGACCTCTATCCAGCTTCTCCCTCATCTGCCGATGGATAACTTTATTCGCCCCGGACCTGCATCCCAAATCCATAAACCTTTATTAGACCAATGGCATGGTTGCCTTCGCGCTGTGATCCCATGAAACTAGCGGCACAGGAAAACATGATCCCTGGAGGAGACCTCGCAGAAAAGCTCTCGAAGATGGAATCATACGGCTTCGAGGGGGTGGAATTCTGGGGCCGGGACCTTCCTGATCGCACTGGCGATGTGAAGGAGGCCCTGGGCTCGAGCAAGGTAGCTCCCTCGACCATATGTGCGGGCTACGAAGGCTGCCTGCTGGATCCCGATAAATCGGAAAGGGAAAAGGCGATGGGAGATATCAAGAAACTGCTGACGATCGGAGCGGATATCGGCGTGGTCGGACTGATAACGGTACCGATATTCGGTAAGCCGCGCGTGCCGGACCTGAGCCCCTTCGCTGGACCCCTCGATATCGAGAAAAAGCTCCTCACGCTGGAGTTTATGGAACTAGGGAAGCACGCAAAGGAGGTCGGTTGCACCCTTCTCATCGAGCCCCTCAACAGGTACGAGACTCACTTCCTGAAAAAGCTCGGTGACGCCATCGAGATACAGGAGGCTGTCGGACTTGAAAGCGTGAAGATCATGGCCGATTTCTTCCACATGAGCATCGAGGAGGAGGACATCGCCCGGAGCCTTGTGGAGGCCGGCGACGCCGTCTTCCACATTCACCTCGCCGACAGCACCAGGCAGCTTCCGGGGTATGGCCACACGGACTTCAAGTCCGGGTTCGCCGCCCTCAAGAAGATCGGTTTCGATAAATTCATGGCTCTGGAGTGCGGGATTCCCGGAGACCCCGAGGTTGAACTTCCCAAGACCGTGAAATATCTGAAGAGCTGTATGTAGGTGATCTTGTGGCCGTTAGGACAGGATTTGTAGGAACTGGTGGAATTGCACAGGGCCATCTCTCCAGGGTTCAGGCGAACCCCGAGGCCGAGCTGGTTTCCGTATGTGATGTGGTGGAGGAAAAGGCCAGGGCCGCCGCCTCCAAATACGGCGGGAACCCTTACAACGACTTCCGGGAGATGATGGAAAAGGTGGACCTGGATGCCGTATACGTCTGCCTTCCCCCACACGTACACGGGGACGTAGAAATAATGGCGGCGGAGAGGGGCATCTCGCTCTTCATAGAGAAGCCACTTGCATCCGACCCAGAGACTCCAGAGAAGATCGCCAAGGCCGTTTCCAAGGCAGGGGTGGTCAGCAGTGTTGGGTACAACTGGCGCTACAGCGACGCGACGGACCGTGCCCTCGAAATAATGAAGGACAGGCCCCTCGGCCTGGTCGTTGGCTACTGGATGGGTGGTCTCCCCGGCGTTGCCTGGTGGCGCGTCAAGGCGCAATCAGGTGGACAGCACAACGAGCAGACCACCCACATCTTCGACATGGCCCGTTGCCTCGGCGGCGAGGTCAAAAGGGTGTATGCCTCAGCCGGCTTGCAGGTCATGGATGATGTCGAGGGACTTGATGTGGAGGATGCCTCGGCCGTCAACCTCAAGTTCCACAACGGTGCACCCGGAGTGATACTTTCGACATGCATGCTCAGCCAGGGTTACAGGGTAATGGTATCCGTGTTCTCACGGGACCTGGCCCTGGAGCACACCCAGGGATCCCTCAGGGTATCGACCCCAGAGGTGGAAAAGGTGTTCAAGTCAAAGGTCGACCCATATGCCCTCGAGGACGAGATATTCATCGAGGCCGTCTCCAAGGGAGATCCGTCGAGGATAAGGTCCCCCTACGAGGATGCGCTGAAAACCCACAGGGTCACTATGGCAGCGACAAGATCAATTGAAACGGGAAAACCCGTGGACCTCTAGTCTCCCCGCCATTTCCAGGCCAGAAACGAGTTGAGCTCTGACCTAGTTAGTTAAAAGCATGTCGGGAGCTGCTGTGGTCCTAGAATTGACCGCGGTAAGATGCCAGACCCGGTAAACGCGGTTATTGCAGGGAGATCTGGACTCCATCCTCACCTGGAACCCCTGGTACATCGCCGACCTCGAGCATATCCTCGGGGGCGAGCAGTGAGAGGGCCGTCTCCATCCCGGCAATGTGGACCAGGATAATTTTTTGCGGATACACGAGGGATGATCTCGGTTTAAACACGCTGTGAGATAGGATGTCTATCAGCTTCCCGGTGTTAATACCCGGGCACTCGTCCCTCCTCAGGACTATCTTCCAGCTCTCATCATCCCCTATCTCTTCTCCCATTTCGGTGACCGCGTCGGAGATCTGCTCGAGATCGCTCCTGCACCACCTATCCACCGGTACCCAGCTCCTGGTAAACCGGAATTTTTCCGGCTCCAGGCTCATGAGAAATTGCAGCCGCCCTATCACCCTGCGGGGATTCTCCTCGACGACGAGCTTGAAAATTCCCTCCGTGAAGGGGGCTGAGTAGGAACCCCTGGCGTGGATAAGGGAAAGAATATCCTCTACCTCGACCTGGGATTCGACCTTGTACGGCCCATCGTAAGTCACCAGAAGGTTTGCCATCTGGGTCAAGGAATGAGTACTTGTGAACTGGCTAAAAAAAGCCTTTGCGTATCGATCTAAACATATTGCGAATGAACCCGTGGATTCCCCCTCGGGGCAGTTCGTGTGATCAGGCATCTTCCCGGTTTAGTTTCTCGAAAAGGCCGGTGAAGGCGTTTATGTACTCCCTTCTTGAACCCTCCTCGGAGGTATAGGTAACCTCGTAGTAGGGCATCTGGATACGCATGAAATCCTCGATTTCGAAGCTCGGGTAGAGTGCATTCAGCAGAATTCTATGGGTTTCCTCATCCAGCCTCTCCTCCAGAGGCCTGCCCAGGCGAACCGGGTTCGAGCTGGGGAGGTGGCCCTTTATGTCCTCGGGTTTTACCGGGAACAGGATGTCCTTGGTCAAAGCGCCCCTCATGAGCCCTTCTTTATCCTCCGATACCGATATCAGGCCCATCTCTGACATTTCGAACATGGCATCCCTGATATCTGCCCTGTTCATATCAATATCCCGGTCGCATTCCTCCGGGGCGGTTCCACCAATTATACATCCAAATACCTTGAGGTACTCCTCGTCAAGGGATGCCAGCCTCGACACACCTCTGGACCTCTTGAATTCCCTGAAATCTGAGACGATCTCCCTCATGTAGGCATCAAAAAGGACCTTCGCCCTCACCTTGACCGGGCCGCCGATACGTCTCTTCCTGTGGGAAATTAGGGTGGATTCAAACATCGGGAGCTGGACCAGTTCGATTGACTCGATGTATTCCTTCGGCCTTCCGCTCCAGGTCGTCCTCATGCCCTTTATTGCCAAGCCCTTTGCCGAATCCCGCCTCAGCACGATCGGGAAGGAATCCCTTTCCTCCCCCTCGCTTGCCTGGATATCTGGGGCAACCTCACCCGAGGTTGGCCTCTTTGTGGACTCTCCCTCCCCGGGAATACCAGCGGCGATGTCATCCTCCAGGGCACCGAGACCGACAACCTCGCCATGTCCCCCTTCCTGCTCCTCGGGCTCCGAGGGCACCTCCTCGGTGTGATCCTCCCCGGGCTCCGGCTCGATCAGGTCGAAACCTATTGTCTCCATGATTGCATTATCGGCGTATGCAATATCCTCATCCTCGGGTGGTTCTTCATCACCCAGGACAACCGAGGGCACCTCTGGCTCATCCTCGTCCCCCATCGCCACCTCCTCCTCCGATTCCTCCAACTGGGCCAGGGGCAGCTCGTGTTCATCCTCTTCCCCTGCCGATACTATCTCGAGCTCCTCATCCCCACCCGCTTTTTCATCGACTGTATCGCCCCAGATGCTCTCTATACCCTGCACGGCCTTACCCTTAGAATCCGCGGCCGTTGATTCCCCGGCTTCCTTCGCGGCAGTCTCCACCGGAGGTGGTTTTTGGGGAGGAGGGGCCTGCTTTGCCGGCATAGCCTCCTTCCCGGAGTGATGTGTAAGACGGGGTCTTATCTGCACCATCAGTGCCCTCTGCTGGGTTTTCTGGTCCGCCAGGAGGGAAAAGCCCGATGGTATGCCACGGATGAAGTCCGATTCCCCCACATCATCGGGCAGCTTCGCGGGAACCCTCTTCAGCAGGGCAGCGATGTCGTCCTCCAGCCCGAGGCTGTGGCCGACCAGCATGTCCACCTGCGATAGGATGTCATCATCCGTAGCGGCAGGTCTCTGGGTTGCCAGAACAAGTGCACATCCGGGCTTCCTCCCAAGCTTTGCATACTCGATCAGGGGCTTGGAGGCCGCGGTGAGACCACGACGCGGGATCAGGAGGTGGGCCTCGTCGATCATCAGCCAGGTCACGGGGATTCTCACCGTACTGGAATCACCCTCGGTGCCCATCTCCTCCATGCGGGAGCTGACTATCCTGGCCTGGAGTATTTTCTTCGCCATTATTCCCACGATCAGGGCGCGTATCTGGTTTTCGAGCCTCGGGTGGCTTACGTCGATTACCGTGACCCTGTCCCAGACGGATATCTCGTCGATGGGTGTGCCCTGCTCCGAGAATATTCCCCACCTCTCTGCCGCCTTGAACCTTGCGATCACGCTCCGTCTGGTCGCCCTGGCATACCCCTTTTCCTCCGAACCCAGCTCAACATCCCTGTCGATCGCGTCAATAATATCCCCGACATCATAATCGCTGCCCTTGCCCGGGATGAATTCCACCTCATTGGGGCCCTTCCTTACCTTGTAACCCTCACGTACCTTTTCCAGGGCCTCACCCACAAGCAGGCCCTGAATCTTGAAACGGTCGAGTCCAAAAACCAGGCACCATTCCTCGGAGGTCAGCTCGGCGGGTTTTATGGAAAAGCTGCCATCCATCATATCCCCTCCGTGCCCATAGAGACCGGGCGGGCCAAGGATCCTTATGTTCTCGAGGGAATGGGGCTTGAGACCCCACCTCTTGAGCTCGGCTATCTCCTTTTTATTCTGGTTCGCCTTCTTCATTGACCAGTATATCCCGATCGGGTCAACGATGACCGTCCCGATCCCTATCCTGGTATTACAGAGTTCCTCCGCGATTACCCCCAGGGTATAGCTCTTCCCGCTGCCCCTCTTGCCGCATATGAAGACGATGTGTGGGAACTTTGCATCCATCAGGACCCGGTAACCATGGAATGACCGTCCGCTCGCCTGCTTTTCGCAGACAACCCCGATGTCCAGGAGGCCGTCGTTGCCCTCCCTTTTCTGCTCCTTGGCCGTCCTGCCGACGACCACAAACTCCTTCTTCTCGTTAAAGACCGGGTCTAGTCGGTCGGTGATTATCGGGCGGAAGCTTGTGCTAGTGTATAGTCTCGCCAAGCGCGGCGGCTCCCGAAGTTAATGCCCTGAGGAAGCTAATATGTTTTTCCGGGGACCAATGGAATCCGGGGCCGGTTCCCTCCTCAGGAAAAATGGAACCTGTACTTTTCGTCATTCCTGCACATGGGACAGCTCGAGCCCCAGGAACATGGTACGTAGAATATACCCTGGTCGGCGTGTTTACTGCAGCAGCTTTCAATCATGCCTCCCATGCTAACGTACTCGATACCGGCAACGCCATCACCGATCTCTATCATGAAGAATCCTCCCCGGGGTCCGCCGGCGCCGTCCGGATTATTTAGGTAACCAAGGCCGACGTAGTTCCGGTACAGTCTCGGTACGTGATCGTGGCCATACAGGACCAGCAGGGCTTCAGACCTTCTGGAACGTAAACCGGGATCCAGCTGGTGATTCAGGTATATCGATTTCTCAAATACTCCATCAAGCTCGTTGGTGAAAATGTAACCATCGATCTCCACGTCCTTTTTTGCCAGGTCACCGGGAAGATCACACTCGACACATCTACCACCGGCCTGGTCCCTGTTACCCAACACGTAGATCGTTTCCATCCCCGAGGACTCGATTATGGAGGATATCATGGCGATCTGCTTTATTCCGGTCGAGTAGCCCGAGTACTCCGCGTTCGTCAGGTCCCCACCTAGAACCAGGAACTCCGCCCCCAGGTTGACTGCCCTCTCCAGCAGATCATGCAGGGAGCGGCACTGGCCGTGCAGGTCACTGGCTGCTGCGAACTTCATGCCGACAGGCAGGCACTCACCCCCTCTTATTTTTTATGCGAGGAACTACTTTTTCTACCCCCTGCTGATCAGGGATCTTGATCCAAATGGTTTTTCGTGCTGGTATTGGCCGGACCGACATAACTCCACCCGTGGGCACCTCGATGCAGGGCTATGCAAGCCGGACTCACGGCGCGGAGGGCATTCACGACAGGCTTCAGGCAACTGCGATGGCCTTTGACGATGGTCATAAGCAGGTCGCGATAGCGACCTGCGACCTGATCGGTCTGGACTCCGCTTCTGCAAGGAACATCAGGGAAACGGTAGGCGAGGCAAGCGGACTTGGACCCGATGCGATCATGATAAACTGCTCCCATACCCATGGAGGACCGGTAACGGGCAGGAGGTCCTACGTTGACCCTCCCGATGAGTCATCCCTCCTTGAACTCGAGGGCATGGTGGCATCCGCAATATCCAAGGCGGTACTGGACCTGAAGGAGGCCGACCTCCACCTGGGCAGGGGCGAGGTCCGGATAGGCGTGAACCGCCGTGCCAGGTCCGAGGGGAGAATGGTACTGGGGGTTAATCCCGCTGGGCCCATCGACCCCGAGGTCACGGTTCTCAGGGCAGACCACAACGGTCACACCTTCGGGCTTCTGTTCAACCACTCCTGCCATGGCACCACCCTGGGGGGCGACAACTACCTGGTAACATCGGATTATATAGGGTACGCCAGGAAAACAGTGGAATCGGTGCTGGGCAGGGGTGCGCTCTCGGCCTACATCAACGGGGCCGCGGGGAACATCAACCCCCACCCCAGGGGTACCTTTGACCTGGCAAGGAGGCACGGAATCTCCCTCGGGGCCGAGGCATTGAAAACGGGCCAGTCCGCGGAGCCAGTTTTTCAGGCTGATCTGAATTTCTCCCAGAAAATTGTGAAATTCCCTCTATCACCCCCGCCCCCGAGGGAGCAGCTCGAATCGGAGCTGGACGAACTGGTTCCACAGTACGAGAGGGCGGTTGGCAACGGGGAACACGTTCCCGGGATCTGGGCGAGGATCTCGTGGGCACGGGAGATGCTGGAACGCATCCAGGGGGATGCGGTGATGGAACATCTTGACGCCGAGATCCAGGCGCTCAGAATCGGGCCCCTTGGCATAGTCTCACTTCCGGGTGAGGTCTTCGTCGAGATAGGTCTTCATGCCAAGGAGCATTCTCCCCTCCCCTACACCATGGTGGGCGGTTACACCAACGGTAACATGGGCTACATACCCACCAGAACTGCATTTTCCGAGGGGGGATACGAGCCCAACTCCCACGTCTACCTGATAGAGCAACAGTACGATCCTGGAATTGAAGAGGTGGCCAAGGACGGCGTCCTCGAGGTTCTGAAATCCTGTGCAGAGAACTAGGGCCCAACCTACCTCCGGTAATACAGGGGTGGGGGCCTTCGCGAATCCGCCCTCACCTCGGATATCAGGTCTTCCGCACCTCCCGCAGCGGTGCTGATGATCTTCGCCCGGAGGTCAATTTCCCCCGGATCAATTTCCCCGGGCAAATGTGGCACATAGCCCGCTACCTCCTCATCACCAAGGGGCAGTGCGAGCAGACCGGTGGTCTCGTGCCTTGAGAAGGGCAGTCTCTGTATTCCCTGGCTGGTTGGATAGTACCTCCTCGGGTGAATTACCGAGGAAGCGAGAGCACCCTTACAAACAGCGGCTGACCTTCGGATCAGCATGTGTTTCAGGTCGAGGAAGAGCCTGGGCGCCGCCTCCCCGAATGGTACGCCATCGACCCGCCTCGGGAATGCACCTGAGGGAATATGAATATGGAAGCCCTTTGAGCCGCTGAACTTAACCCAGTGGGGCACCTGGAGGCGTGTTAGCTCCTCTGCCATGGTGGATGCCAGCCTTCCGGCGGCTGACAGGGATTCTCTCCCGTCGATGTCCAGGAAGAAGCTATAGGATTCGCTCTCTCCCGGATCGCCGAAGTGGGATGGGAATACGTTGTACTCAGCGTGGGTGAGGTGCACACCTGCATTTCCCGGACCCAGGTTCAGCAGCAGATCCTGGAATTCCCCTTTGTCGGACGGGAAGTATGGCCTCCTGAAGGATCTCTCAATCGCCGGCTTCGATGGGTTAATAACGACCCCCCTCCCCGCCGCCAGCGAGCTGACGGCTTCGAGGGCCTCCCGGCTGGAGATCAGAAACGAGTAGGGACCCTGCATCTCCTCCCTGCCTCGGTAAAGGCCGGGCTACCCAGCTCTAAAATATGTCACCTGCCCGGACTGGCTAGAGCTTCGGGATCAGGTCTATCAGCCTGTTGGAGTATCCCCACTCGTTGTCGTACCAGGAAAGGACCTTGACCATGCTGCCCATGGCCGATGTCATTCCCCCGTCGACTATGGATGAGTTCGGGTTACGGAGGAAGTCGCTCGAAACGAGCGGCAGCTCGGTGTACTGGAGGATACCCTTCATCTCTCCATCAGCCGCCTTGGAAAATGCCGCATTAACCTCGTCGGTACTGGTCTCCGCCCCCAGGCTCGCTACCAGGTCCACCACGGATACATCGGTCGTGGGCACCCTCATCGCGATGCCATCAAGCTTGCCCTTCAAGTGGGGCAGGACCAGGCCAATTGCCTTGGCCGCACCGGTCGTCGTCGGGATGATATTCGCCGCGGCCGCGCGGGCCCTCCTCAGGTCCTTGTGGGGGAAGTCCAGGATAACCTGGTCATTTGTGTATGCGTGGACAGTGGTCATGAAACCCTTCTCGAGGCCCCAGTTGTCGTCCAGTATCTTTGCCACGGGCGCGAGACAGTTGGTGGTGCACGAGGCGTTGGATATGATGTTGTGCTTGTCCGGTTCGTAGTCCCCGTCATTTACCCCCAGCACGATCGTGATGTCCGGGTCCGTTGCGGGCGCGGATATTATCACCTTACCTGCACCGGCGCTCAGATGCTTGCCAGCTCCCTCACGATCCCTGAATATTCCCGTCGACTCGATCACGACGTCGATGCCCATCTGCTTCCACGGAAGCTCGGCCGGGTCCCTCACGGAGAGGACCTTGGTCTCCTTACCATCGACCATTATTCCGTCGTCCTTGGCCTCGACATCCGCGTCAAGGTTGCCAAGTATTGAATCATACTTCAGAAGATGTGCAAGGGTGGCAGCATTGGTGAGGTCATTTGCCGCAACGATCTCAACCTCATCGTTACCCATTGCAGCCCTGTAAGCATTTCTGCCTATTCTGCCAAATCCGTTAATTGCCACTTTAATAGCCATTCTGGCTCCTCCCTTTGGATTGTCCTCGTTTGCTTGTCAAGGGGTATATAAATTGTTGCCAACTATAGAGTGGGCAGAATACCAGCCGCATTTCCCGAAAACCCTTATCAAAACTCCATTCGAGCCGGCTATCATGGCTGCTGAATCCCCCGTTAATAGGATCGGGGAGGCCCTTACCCCCGCGTTACTCGGGAAGACAGTTGCCCTCAGGGGCTGGATTCACCGGATCCGCTGGAGCAAGAACCTCACCTTCATCGTGCTCCGGGATCCAACGGGAATCATACAGTGCACGATCAGGAGGAACTCCCCATTCTTCGAGCCCTCCAAGAACCTCACCCTGGAATCATGTATTGCAATCAGGGGCACGGTTAAGGTCGATGAAAGGGCCCCGGGTGGGCAGGAGGTCGCTGTCGAATCCCTTGACGTTGTGGGACTGGCGGAGCCGTTTCCAATCGCGGAGGACCAGAGTACGCCACTGAAGCTGGACAACAGCCACCTCTGGATACGGAGCCGGGAGATGGCCAGCGTCCTGAAGATCAACGACTCCATCAACGAGGGTTTGAGGAGATTCTTCCGTGAAAACGGATTTTTCATGGTGGATCCTCCCATACTGATAACGGCCTCGGTTGAGGGTGGTTCAACGCTTTTCTCCTTCGATTACTTCGGGAAGAAGGCGTTCCTGACTCAGAGCTCCCAGCTGTACCTGGAGACCTTCATGGCCAGCCTGGAGAAGGTATACTGCTCCGCACCATCCTTCAGGGCCGAGAAGTCGCGCACCAGGAGACACCTGACGGAGTTCATGCACCTGGAGGCCGAGGAGGCGTTCTGCGATCTCCAGGGGACCATGCGGACCCAGGAGGAGATGATCTCCTACGTGGCACAGCGCCTGGCCAGGGAAAACAGCCACGAACTAAGGGAGCTGGGCAGGGATCCCGGGGACCTAGAATCGATCGAGGCACCTTTCGAGAAAATCGAGTACGGTGAGGCGGTTTCCATTGTTCAGAAAAAGGGAATCGATATGGAATACGGTGACGACTTTGGGGTGGAACAGGAGAGGTCCCTGGTCGAGGATTTCAACAAGCCCTTCTTCGTCCACAGCTTCTCCACACAGGCCAAGGCTTTCTACCACCGGCCCGACCCGGCAAATCCCGATATCGTCCTCTGTGCCGACATGCTTGCTCCCGAGGGCAACGGCGAGGTGATCGGGGGAGGCGAGAGGATCCACAAGCTCGACGTCCTGATATCCAGGATAGAGGAGGCAAACCTCGATCCAGCCAGCTACGAGTGGTACGCCGACCTCAGGCGTTATGGTACATGCCCGCACGCCGGGTTTGGCCTGGGGATCGCAAGGCTCGTCAAGTGGTTCTGCAAGCTGGACCACATCCGCCAGGCGGTTCCATACCCCAGGACCATAAACAGGATATACCCCTGACGCTGGTCAGAGCAGGTACCAGAACACCGATAGAGTTATGGCTATAGCCAGAACCGCCCCCGCCCCCAGTTGCTTTAGGTCGTGGGCTCCCATCCGCATCCTTACCAGTATGGTGGCCACCGTCAGGAGGAACAGGGGAAGCATCCAGGGGCCCAGGACCCAGACCATCGCCGTGATCAGCCCGGCTGAACCCGTCGTGTGAACGCTGATCTTCCAGAACCTGTTAATAATCGTGATAGTGGAAGTGGCTATGACGTAGGCTATACATAGGGCAAACATCGCCCTCGAGTCGGTTGTATGGTAGATCAGAGCCCCCGCGGCATACGATACGATTGCCAGGAGCAAGAATATCGAGCGCCGTGATTTCTCGGGCACCTCGAAATCTAGGCCCTCCCTCCTCGCCATTAGAAGGATCGGTATACTCGGTAGAACTGACAGGAAAGCTATGCCGATGAGGGTGCTGGTAAGAGGGGAGATGTCGCCCGGCCCCGTGGGTGCGTAGAATGAAAACAGCGGAACTATGAAGACTATCATGACGGGAGCAGACAGGAAGTTTGAGATCATCTGCCTGGATAGGATGGTCATTGAACTCACTCCGCCAGTTCGAAGCTTGCCACCCCGGCATTCAGTGGGAGGGAAACGTTGTAGACCGGGATCCCGTCCAGGTTGGCCCTGCTGGTGCCCCTGTGGGCGTGGGCGTGAACCACGGCAGATGGCCTGATTTCGGTTATGACGGATTCGAATCGCCTCGTTCCCATCCACGGGTAGCTGGACCTCGACTCTCCCTCCAGCGTGAGGTATGTAGAGGCGTAGTGGGTGAGAAGCATTTTCACGTCGGCCTTCCTGTGGAGGAGGTTTGCCACGGTCTCGACCCTGGCCCTGTAGATATCGCTGATGTGGGGGATATTGCGCTTCTGCCAGCTTGTTGGCCTCTCGAGGCTTCCCGTGGAACCGACGACAAGCACACTCGAACCGTTGACATCCAGCGAGATCGCCTCGTCATCCAGGAACTTAACCCCCGGGTTCTCTGACCTGATCCTGGCCCTGTCCTCCCTGAATTCGGTGTTGCCGAAGGAGGCTATCAGCGGACAGCCAACGTGCTCCCTGATTATCGATACCACCTCGGAGTATTCAGACGGGTCACCCGGCTTCAGGATGTCACCCGCTATCAGGAAAACATCCGGGGCCCCGATGGAGCCAATGGTTGACCTCAGCAGATCGGTGTACGTCGGGTGGTGAACATCTCCGGTGGCAGCGACCAGCAAGGCTTACAAGTCCCATCGCATCAGGAGGATGGGGGGCGAATGTATCCGGTTCCCCCCTCTTCCTCACCGTCCAGCTTGTCAGCTGTCTCCCTTCTCATTATCTTGTATCTCGTGGCCGAGCCGCATCTGGGGCAGTTAACCCTCGCGGGGTCCACCTTCATTTCGCATTTATTGCAGTAAGGAACAGCAACCATCACTTTGTATCGACCTGTAATTCCTGCGTAGACCCCCTGAAGAAATTTCTTTCCCAGCTTATTTGGATTCTTTGGGTAAAATCACGGAAGGGATCCTCTCTGCGTCGAGAAAAATTAAAGAAACCTAGCCACTTCCGGGTCAAAGGGGCCCGTAGTCTAGTGGTTTCCTCCTGGACGCAGATGACGTCACCCTCACACGGTGAAGATCCGGGGTTCGACCCCCCGCGGGCCCATCTCACTTGATACATCGTATACTGCGATGAGCTCCAAAAGGTTGGATTCATCAGCCAGATTCACAAGGTCGGTTTCTTGCACAGAAAAAGCGGGTTTAAGATCCAATGATTTTCCACTAACCAGAAATCTATATCCGTCAATAAATCCTTTTCATGTTGACCGACATATAATGGCCGGAGGATGCAGCTGGTTTTTAGCAATTGCTCTTAGGCCTTGAGTTATACCTTTGTATACGGGGAAGCGTTTGATAAATACCGGAATCAAGCCAATCTTCCCCTAGGGGTATTGTCCACGAAGATTAAGTCAAGGCTCCTGGGAGATGTCAAGTTCAGAACACGCTTCCTGATTCTCCTCGTGCCCCTGGTCCTTGCATCGATCATCCCCCTAGACATCCCTTCGCCATATGTCTACTTCCTCGACATGGATTCAACCGGACGCTCCGACCTAAACAATTCTTATTCGGTTCACCTATCGGACATTGCGATCAAGCTGAACAAGGACGTGCTATGGTTCGATGGCCAACCCGTGCCGGAAAGCGTCCGAGGCGCTGTGTACAATGCGTGGCCCCACACGAGCCGCATGCGGGCCATCAGGGTGAATAATACATCGGGGCTGGACCACCTCCCCTCGGGGCTCCTGCTGGTTCTGAGGTTCTACACTGCAAAGCAGGCCAGGAATTTCTGTCTCCAGTACCCGGACGCCGCCTTCCGACCGACCCTGAGGAAGGGCAACATCGTTTTCCTCGCGGAGAATCAGACATCCGACCAGATCCGATCACTGATGGAACCCGTTCGAAATATTATGAATACCTACGCGCTAAAAGGCCTTGCCGTCCTCGGCATCATGGCCGTCATGGCCCTAACTGTAACCTCTCCGTCCTGCAAAATCACCGGTAGGTCGAGGTTTCGTCCTAAAAGAAAGGTCTATGTATCCGCCAGGGAACGAACGTTACTGAAGAAGGCCACTTCAGATCGGTTGACCTTGGTGAGGATAGGTCTGTTGATCCTTCTCACGGGTTTGCTTCTGGACTTCGCATATCAGTGTGGAAGCCTGTATCAACCACATAAACGGCTCAAATCACGGCTCGACCCGCATATTCCACTATTTGCCGAAATAGTCCTGGACCAAATCCCGATAATCCTGGTCGGGATAGGGATACTTGGAGTTGCACACAGGATTCCCACGCGTGTTTCCTCCATTTTCCTCGCCCTCTACTCCTTCTACATTCTCGTCGTGTCGGTCATACGAATCTACGAATCGGGGGATCCCTACGTGTGGGACATATTGTTTTTTTATGATGATGCCCCCGTTTCCCTCATCACATCCGGGTTAGGCCTCGGATTCGCTGTTCTCTCGCAGACGCCGCAGGCCCATGTAACCCGAGGAAACGATGTCGCTCCATCAATATGTCTCGCCCTGCTTCTTTTCTATCCCATAGCCATCTGGGTAGGATATTCGGAATATTTCCTGATGGCTTTGGCCGTCCTAGCCTCAATCGCTGCAACCATCGGTATCGGCATATGCATTCACGGGGAGCTGCAGGATAACAACTAGGTATCCATACAAGCCACATGAGATTATTTATGGAGATGGTCGTAGGTTTCCTGGCTCGGCTTGAATTTTCCGATCTTTTTTCTCGGCATGAACCAGAAGGCGATACCCATGGCCAGGGCCCACAACAGGAAAAGGATTGCGGGCAGGAATCGTTGCAGGAATGTGTCCAGCTCCCCGGGCAAATCTCCCCACCGGTATGTACAGGGTTGCTCGATGCTTTTAATGCCTGTGCTACGGGACAGTTAATTACCAGAAAGGCATATGAGGATCGGATAGAAGGTTCGATATCACATGTTGTTCCGGCCGGGTTCTCCCTGCGCGAGGGGAATTATCACCAGCTTCCTGTTCTGCCTCCTGGGCGTATCGGTTCTATCCCTGACTTTACCGTCGGCCCGGGGGCTCGAGGACGGGAGGATCGGCGTTCTCTACATCGGTTCCATCCTCGCACCTGTCTCAATGCCTTTTTGGCACATGAAGTCGGATATGCTTTTCCGGACGAGCTTCGTACCGGCCAACCTGCGCAGCGACTGGATGACCATGGGGCCAATGCCGGCCGAGGGCGAATCGGGAGTAAACAGGCTGGTCAGGCTCTACATGCCCCGCACCTACCGGGATCTTGTGGATAATTACGACGTAACCATCCTTTCCGAGGCTAACCAGCATGCCGTAAGTCCACACATCGAGAAGCTGGCGAGGGGGGTCTCGGAGGGAGGCATGGGGCTGCTGATGTGCGGTGGCTGGGCCTCGTTCGGTGGGACCGGCAACCGGCCCCCGTGGGGCGAGACCGTGATCGGCAGGCTGCTTCCCACGGAGGATGTCATCAACGTCTGGTGGGAGCTGCCCATTCAGCGGATGGTAATCGACGACCCGGACCACGAGTTCATGAGCAGCCTGCCCTGGGACGATCCCGTACTGACGGGCCCATCGAGGTACATCTGGAACCACAACCCCGTGACACTGAAACCGGGAGCCAGCCTGCTGTCACACGTGCTACTGGGGTCCGGTCGGGAGGACCCACTCATGGCGACCTGGGAGGTCCCGGGGGGAGCCAGGACGTTCGCCTTCACCTCCATGACCTACCAACTCCTCACATACGCCCGCTGGACATACTTGTACGACCTGGGCAGCAACCTGATGATATACCTCGATCACCGGCCGGTTCCCCAGGACATCGGCCTCGTGCATGCCGTCAGGTCGAAAATGCTGGAGGTAGCCACCAGGAGGTCCCTGCTCGTCTCCCTGCTCGACTTCTGCGAGTCCTTCGGGGCAAACACGCACGATGTGATTCAGGGGCTGGGAGAGGTGGACCGGGTCGTCACGGAGGCTGGGTCATGGTATCTCGACCTGAACTTCGAGTCCACGCTGGAGAGCTACAACGAGGCGGCAGAGCTAATGGAGGAAATCGAGGTTTGGGCGATACAGCTCAAGGAGAGGGCGTTCCTCTGGGTCTACATCATAGAGTGGCTGACGGTCAGCGGAACCGCCCTCCTCTGCGGGATGGTTTTATGGTTCCTGATGGTTCAGCGGCGGCTCTATCGAGAAGTCGGGGCCACAAGATACGTTGAGTGATAATACGATAGGGATAAACCCTACCGTTAAGTATTGGATAGTGGGATGACACAGGGATTACTATTACCAACGACCTTCACTGGTATTAACTGGAGGAGTATTTAAGAGATCATCCCTGCATGCAATTACGGGGCGGATTCATGGACCGGGAAATTAAAAGACTTCTCCTAAGAGTCCTACTGATGTTTTACATCACAGTGCCTTCATTACTGATTGGTTTACATACGCGGGCATCTCATGCCCTATACATCGGACCGATGGCAGCGGGATTCTATTTGGGGATGGTATCGAAGACGATTCGTTCAACCATTCCTGCCAGTATTCTGATATCTGGGGCCACAGCCCCTATCGTCACACTAATTATCGGATGATATCACTCATTACTGGATGCTCTCGTATGGCTCTTTTTGGTATTCGGTTTGATTATTGCAGGTGTAATTCCAGCTCTAGCAATCCGGGAACTTCATGGTAAAGGAATTCCATTCAGGACAACCACAAAACCGTGATCACCCTTCCACCTCTCCAAGTTCCCATCCTGCTCAGATGTTTCGAGTTGTACCAACATCCCGGTAAAGGCTCCTGTTCACTAGCAAGGTCCATAATACAGAACTGCTTATCATCAGGGTCGCGGTGATTACCAGCCACTCGACCAGGTATATCCAGAACATGGCCCGGTCCTTGAGCCGCATTACCTCCCCCTCTGCCTTACCCAGATCAACCAGTATGGAGTTCATCAGGTCCCTGCTTTCATCGAACTGGTTCGATAGATAGAGGCCCCGCGCCTTCAGATATCCTTCCTCGAGATCCTCCATCAGCAACTCTATTCCCCTGTCGTTTGCCCCGAACTCCCGGGCGAAATCCGCAACGGTGAGAAGAAGATCCATGTTGGTCCTGAAATTAACGAATAGCAACCGCATCTGGTGGAGTATCAGGACCTCGTCAGGCACCTCCCGCCTGGTCAGGTAGAGGACCATGTTCATGAGGATGTCCAGACCGTATTTGTTCTGTGTATAGCCATGGGCGTAATCGCTCCAGAACTGAAGCCCGAATGAGTCCCCCAGGGTCATAACCCGGCCTTTATCGAAATCCCACGTCGCCATGTACGGTACATCCGATTCGAAGCTCCCCACGTTCCAGGCCAGCGCAACTGCCCCCTCCCTGGGTATGATGCGATAGGCCTTGTACCCCACGAAGTTCTCGACTCCCAGAGGGATGAAGGGCGTTAGAACAGGCTCGGGAAAATCCCGGTTCACCCTGACCTGGAAGTAGTTCTCACCCAGTGGTCCACCCGCATTCATAACAGCGGGGCAATCGTTTGGAACGACCTGGGAAAGAACGGATCCTATCCAGGCGCCGTTGATGTCAGGATCCACGCTCATGCAGGATGGTGAACTCAGGCATCCCGATCCCTCCCCGATCACCTCTCGCATCCATATCGCATGATTTTCCCCGAAGTGGTACATGACCGGGGAATGGAGCATTATGAAGTCGTAGGAACCCACCTCGGCCCTGGTTCTGGGGAAATATATCCTGACGAACCTCTTGATATCCTCGATCTCGACCAGCCCACCGGGCCTTGTTGGGACGAAAAGCCCCTCGACCAGGGGTTCCTCCCCAAACCACTTCAGAAGTGGGTTGGAGTCCTTGTCCACCTGCCCGGTTAGCAGCGACCTTATCCTTTGTCCACTGCAGGGCACGGCTTGGACAGCAATAACCAGCAGGAGGGTGAAAATGAGTGCCCTTTCAGTATGCCCGGGCATCAGGTAATTTGCGGTCACCCACCCTATTATTTACTTGGTCCTGGACACGGGTTTGCGGTTAGTGGTCATCCTTGGAGATCACGAGCTCGATTTATCATACCTCGTGGTTCGCCTTGCCCACATCACCAGGAATGTCGGAAGTATGAACACTGTGGTCAGGAAGCTGTAGACTATGGCAAGGGCAACTATCTCACCGAACTCCTGTATCGGCGGGAGCAGGGAGAAGACCAGGAGGCCGAATCCCGAGATGGTCGTCGCCGCCGCACCGAAGAGGGCGGATCCCGTGTGTACCACGGTCTCCATGCAGCCCTCGTCCACGTTTCCATGTTCCTTCATCTCCTCCGCGAACCTGTGGGTGAGGTGGATCCCGTACGTAACCCCCAGTCCGACGGTCAGAGCAGTAACCATGACCGTCATCACGGTGTAGGGAATTCCCAGGGCATACATACTGCCGAGGATCCAAGCACTGGATAGCAGAACCGGAATCATCGTGATCCCCCCCAGGACGAACGACCTCTCGGTTATGAAGAACACGATCGTCAGGATTGCGAACGAGACGATCAGGGTGAATATGAAGGACGTCGTAAGGCTGTCCTGGAGGCTACTGATTATCTGCTTTATCATTATCGAGGAGCCCGTCACCGATGCGCCTTCCAGCTCATCTCCATCAGCCAGTGCATCCAGCGGGGTGACATCCACCTCGAGCTCCGCAAGCAGCTCATCGGCACTCTCAAAGTCATCACTCGTGATTGCTATCCTTATGACGGTGAAATCGAAAACGCCATCGCTGTTCCTGTGCAGAAGGCCCTTTGTGGTTCCGCTCGTCTTATTGCTCCCGTATAGCCACGACAGAAGGGAACCCACGTCCCTGTCGGGTACCTCGTCTCCGTCATCAAGGGAGGATCTGTACATTTCCTCGAATTCCTGGTCATAGAGATCAAGGGGATCTGTCAGGGACTCGTCGGTCGCCACGTCCTTCATGAGCGACATGATGGAGGTAACGTCGGGACGGTCACCGATTGGCGTGGCCTTCTTCGCCACCAGTTTGTTATCTGCCATGTTCAGCGTCGTGGTCTCGATGGCATTGAGGACTGAGGGAGATGTAATGTCACCCTCGATGAGAATGTTTGCGGAGGCAGAGCCCGCGGTCGCGTTGAAGGCCTCGAATACGAACTTTATTTCCCGGGCATATTCGAGATCGTCGGGAAGGAAGTCGATCAGCTCGAACTTCGTTTCCAGCTGCATTGCACCGAACAGTGCGAGCACGGTTACCAGAAGGGTCACACCGATAACGATCTTCGGGTGGTGCTCGGCAGCAACTGCCCCGGTTCCAAGTATCCTCGCGGAACTCAGGCCCCTCCTCTTTTTTTCAGGGGAGGCACCCGACTGGGTTGACTTCGACCTTCCATCGGCCATCTGCCTTATCGAGGGTACGAATGTCACCATGATGACAAAGGCCGATGCAATACCTATCCCCAGAAGAATGCCGAAATCCCTCAGTGCGGCCATCTCCGAGGTCAGGTTGGCTGCAAAGGCTGCAAGGGTCGTCAGAGTGGCAATCAGGAGGGCCGAGCCCACCCAGCCAATAGAAATCCTGGCGGAATCCCTAGGGGACTGTCCGTTGGACTTCTCCTCCTTGTACCTAAGGGTCAGGTGAATGCCGTAGTCTATGCCGAGACCTGCGATCACAACGGGGACCGCTAGGGTCATCGGGTTGAAAACGAAACCTGCCAGCGTCCCTATTCCATAGGTCCAGACTATGGCAAAACCCAGGGCCAGAAGGCTGATAACCATGTCCAGGATATTACGATATACCAGGCCCAGCACGATTATTACCAGCAGGAACGCGGCTGGCAGGAGAATGCTGAAGGAGTCCTGGGTTGCCTCGAGGATCTCCCGGGAAGTTATGTCCATGGCAATTACTATCATGCTCGTGGATCTCAGTTCCTCCCCGTCTATGATCTCGACCATTGCCTCCTGTGCACGGAGCATTCGGGACATGTTTTCCTGATTGGACCCGGGGGGGGCGAAACCCGAGCCCTCCTCGCCGGCCCTGGCGAGGCTGGCGTTGAACCCGATCATTAGGAGGGTTCCCTCTGCCGTGTAGGTGCCGTTATCGGGGGAGAAGTCCTTTGTTAGACTCAGACGGATTCCCCGACCAATCCCGTCCATTCCCGAATCCAGCTGACTCTCGAGTTTCTCCACGTCCATTTCCACGGCCTGCTGTAGAACCATGGAAATCCCGTTATTGAGCAGGGGGGTGGTGAAGCCTATCATCCCAAGCGCCATCTGCGCCTGGAGGTCCTGTGCAATCGAGGGGTCCTGGGCTGCAAGCAGAAGGGTCTGGTTAAGCTGCCCGATTTCTTCAAGGGTTCCCTCCGTGGTTTCTATGGCCTCCAGGACCGCGGTGACCATGGTATCGGTGTAGGCCTCGTCATAATTTACGATCGTCTCGATCAGATCCCGAATATCATTCGTGGACATGTTCTCAAAGAAACCGATCTTCTGTTCGAAGTTGGGCCCGGAGGTCTGCGGTGAATCCGACATCCCGGGCATCGAGCCCGGTGGACCTCCTCCCATCATTGCTAGCTGTGAAACGAGCTCCATTATCGTGCTATTAGCACCGATGATCGCCTGCCCGAGATACGGTGTACCAAGGGAATTCTCAATCCCCTCCCTCGAGAGCCTGATTGCCCCCGAGATCTGCCCCATGACCTGACTCGTCTGCTGGAACTGAGGTCCAATACCCTCCACCATCCCCCTGATAGTCTCGAGGAGACCGCTCGCCTGTACAATGGTGTCCCCTATACTGGAGACCCTCAGGGGATTGCTCTCGTCGAGGAGGAGATACGATATGTCCTCACTTTCGACGATCTCCTTCTCAACCTTCAGGATCTCTGTAATGGATTCCGGCGTAAGGACGTTCCCACCGTTCCCCTTCGCCAGTATCTGAACCAGCTCGCTGGTCGTGAAGAGCCGGCCTATCTGGTTGGAGGCCTCCACAACCTCGTTACTCGGCATGAAGGTCTCCTCCGTGGCCTCCATTTCACCGCCCAGAAGAACGTAGGCTCCTCCAAGTGCCGCAGTTACAACCAGAATTACCATCGTGATTATCGCGGGGTGGGATGATATCATGTCGGGAATACTTGGCATTCAGTTTCCTCCTTTCAGTTTGCCCTTGTCAATAACATCGATCTGGGACTGGATCCTCTCAATTTTGGACAGCGTCCTCGAGATGATTTCCTGGATCATTTCCAGCCTTCTCTTCTGGATCTGTACCTTCTCTTCGATGTCCTGGGGCGCCAGCTCCCGCAGGATATCGATGTGGGTCTCGATCCACTCGTCCTCGTTCCTGCTCATTGCCTCGACGAGGTGAATGGTGGAATCCTCGGCCTCCTCAATCAGTTCAAGCAGTTCAGACTTGCCATGTTCTGTTATCCTGTACTGCTTCCTCCTGGAATCGTGACCCGCTGGCTCTATCAGGTCCTCGTCCACCATCGCCTTTATCAGGGGATAGATGTTCCCTGGCTTGGGGGACCAGAAGCCGCCGCTCCTCTCCGAGATCTTCTTGATAATCCCGTACCCGTGGAGGGATTCCCTGTAGAGAATCTTCAAGATGAAGAGCCGGATGAAGCCCTTCTTCATCTGGGTGGCGGATTCTCCTCGAGGCACGGCCGTGCATAGGTATGAAGGATATATATGTTTCCTATACAGTATATCGGTCCTACGTCCCGGCGTGAACCAAGACTACACCCAGGACAATCAGACCGATTCCCCCGATCTTGAATGTCGTGAGCGATTCGCCAAGGAAAATGTAAGCAAGCAGGGCTGTTACCAGATAGCTAAGGGATAGGACAGCGACAACCCCGATCACCTCTCCCTGGGAAATTGCCGCGATGTAAAATGCACCGGATATTATCGTCAGGGCAACGCCGGCTATTATCCACCTCGATGATATCAGCTGGGCTATGAAATCAACGGTGACAATCCTTCTAATGGTGAATTCACCCACTTCAGGCATCCCCAGCTTGTAGCAGATGTTGGAAACCCCGAACATTACCGCTGAAACAGCGGCCAGCAGAACCTCAATATTCATCTTCAAATAACCCCAACATCCGCCCTGTTTCTGAAAAATATTGTGATTGACCAACTACCAGCAAAACGAGGGCAAAATGGCTGAATTTATGAGTTTCCCGCTTGAATCTCTGGTTAATGATACGTCTGCCCCTGCGGAAAAGATGCCACCTGTGCGATGCAAGGGAGGGTCTTGCACCTTGCAATGTATGCGGAAAGCTCACATGCCAGGTCCACCAGGCCGGTAGTACCTGCCATGAATGCCTCGCGAAGTCAACCCTGAAAGGGCCCGAGGCGAGGACTTCCACCGTTGAGAAGAAGAAATCCGATCCTCTGGGGGGCCTTTTGACCAAAATCAAGACCCAGGCAGATCCGATGATGGTCCTGGCGGACCTGTACCTGATACTTGGCGGTAGACCGGGCAGCCAGAGGTCCACGACCCTCATGGGCTCCCTCCACCTCGACCAGGGGAAACAAACGCTCATGTTCGACAGGCAGGTCGCCCGCATGATCAACGCAACGACTTTCACCCGGATCAGCTCCCCGGGGCTGGGCGAGGTGGAGACCAGGCCCTACATGAAAGACCCGACCAGGAGGCTGGCCCACGATATGATCCTGAGGACCCTCGACCTGGTCTCCGTCTCGCAGGGAAGCCCTGGCATCGAGATCATCGGTGGTGATCCCCTGCTGGAAGCCCTTGACCTGAACGAGGAAATGGCTTGCCCCAGCTGCGGGAGCTGGCGTGAGGTTTGCCTCTGCCGGGACAAGCCGCAGGGCACGATGCCCTCACAGGAATACTTCGTGAAGATGATAGGCAACCGGTTGAACCAGAAAAAAATCGGTATCAGGATGGGTGGAAGGGAAAAGGACGATTACCTCAGGGGGAGGATCTCGAGCTGGGAGTCTGCCCTGAAAACGATTAGCGGTAGGTCCTGAAGCCAAATGATATGTTCTCACCCGTGTCCAGGACGACGTAGACCCGGCTCCATACGTTTTCCGTCGTGCCTGCGGGGAAGCTCGATATTACCTCCTTGCTCCCGCCGGATTCCACATCGACCTCCCCGGCATCAACTATCTCCTCCCCCAGATAGGTCTTGTAGTAATAGGTGTGGTCCTTCTTGAGCCGGTTGCTTACCACGAACCTCAGTCGCGCCTCCCCGAATTCCTGGACCTCCCGGGGATACTCGTGGAAAAGGCACTCCCCGGAGGTAGCATCTGCAAACGTGAGGTGGGTATCCCCAAGCTTGAAGGTCTGGTATATCGCAATCCTCGTCTCCTTATCGTCGGACATGAAAACCAGGATCTCCTCATCGGTATCAGGTCCGAGCACCCAGAAAATCTGATCAAATAACTCGCCCTCCACGATTGTGCCCGTGAAGTTGAAGTCATGTGTGCCGTTATAGGGAATGAGTTGGGCCTTGTGGACGACGAAGTATAGCTCGGTGTATCTTTCAGTGGGGATGGGTTCGGTTAAAAACACGATTCCCAGGACGAATCCGATAATAGCCGCCCCAACGATCAGGGCCATTACCAGGTCATCGGAGCCCTCATCCCCAGAATTCACGGGCTTCAGACCCCTGAAACAACCTTTAAATCTTTACTAGCCAATATACACACGTGGATCCCCTCTGCATCCCGTCAATAGACGACATCAGGAAACTCCGAAAAAGGCTTGGGTTGACACAGTCCGAGGTGGCTAGGCTTGCAGGGGTCAGTCAGTCGCTGGTCTCCCAGATAGAATCGGGCGAGGTGGACCCCAGGCTTTCAACACTGAAGAGAATAATAGATACCCTCAACGAGGAGGGACGTGAGAGGGAGGTATACGCGGAGGATATATTCGTCAAGAACCTGATATACGTCTCCCCCGAAGACAAGGTCACCGATGCCGCCAACGTCATGTGGACCAATTACATATCGCAGCTCCCGGTGATAATTGATGGAAAAAACGTCGGTTCCATTTCGGAAAAGGCCATTACCGAGGAGATCGCCAGGGGTTCATCCAGGGACCTCGTGGACAAGACCGTTAAAGACGTTATGCGGGATCCCTTTCCAATGATCGGCAAACAGACCAGGATAGAGGTGATCATCTCCCTTCTACAGGACAACCTGGCCGTCCTCGTGATGGAAAGGGGGAGGATAGCGGGAATAATTACCAATACCGACGTGATGACGAGGCTAAAAAACGTGGCAGCGGGACTTCCTCAATGAGAGCCCTCCAGGAAAAGCTCCAGGTAGGATCTTGTCTCGCTCTCGAGGTCAAGTGAATCGAAAATTTCCAGGAGGCCCCTCGCATCCTCAGGACTGTTTGAATCGGCCTCGATCTCGATAAATGTCCCGAGATTTTCTACATCGTCTATTGAAAGGACCATGCCCTCCCTGCGGTAATTCCTCCTGGTTTTTCTGATTCTCGCCACGGGACGGAAGCCAAGCCTTTCCAGAATTCCCTCCATCTCGGGGGAGGTTGGTACCTCGAGCTCCTCCCGGGTTTTAGAAACGCTGTCCAATTTTGGACCCTTATAGGTCAGGGTATGATTATCCCCCACTATCCTGATCCTGAGGGCCTCGTCGCTTTCGTTGAAGTCCCGGAGGGGATGCGAGAAGTATGTATCATCCTGGATCTCCTCGCCAAGGAGGTTCCAGTCCGAGATGAGGTCCCTGACCCTCTCCATCTGCTCCTCAGAGACCCTGCCCTTGACCTCGACCTCTATCATGGATACTGAATTCATTCCTCCCCTGAAATATCTATTAGCGTTGAAAAGCAGGTGGATCTGTTGAGAATCCAGATATCCTACTTCGGTCGCCTCCGGGCGACAGCCGGGGTCAAGTCAGATAGTTACGACCTCGAACCCGGCTCCAGCCTGTGTTCCCTTCTGAAAAAGGTTGATGCCGAGAGGAATATCGGGAACCGGACAGGAGATGCCACAGTTAACCTTCTGATTAACGGAAGGAACATCAAGTTCCTGGATGGAATGAACACCATCCTTTCAGATGGAGACGAGGTAAGCATCTTCCCCCCGACGGGCGGGGGGTAGAATCAGCCCGGAAAAACGAACTCGTTGAACAGCAGCGTGTATATAACGAACCAAGTGAGGATGTAGATCCAGAGGGACTTGACGTAGACCTTGAATCGTCCCCCCTCTGCCTCGATGTTAGTGCCCATGTACTCGGCCATGAAGGTTCCCAGGTATCCTATTGCTGCCACGGAAAGTAATATGAGTCCTATCAGGGCAAGTTGATTGGTATCATTTGTACTGGAACGAAGTGATAGATCGATGAGCACGGAAACGAAAGATGCAACTATACCTACCAAAACGAAGGCTAGGGTCCTCCATGCTTCCTTGTTCATCGCAAAGTAACTCCTTGTGGCGGTTGAAATGAGGGAGATGCACACCGTTGATATAAATTGTATCGTCCAAGAGCTAGAAGAGCTTATCGGATCGAGGGTTGATAAGGTATTTCAAAATCGAGCCGGGATAGTGAGAATCAGGTTTTACGGGGGGTCTCAGGGTCGATCGGAGCTTCTGATACAGGCGGGAAGGAGAATTCACCTCACTAAGTTCAGGAGGAAAGCCCCCAAGACACCGACCAGCTTCGCGATGTATCTCCGAAAGCACCTTGGCAATAGTAGGCTGACCGGTGTCTCCCAGCACGACTTCGACAGAATTGTCACCCTCAAATTCGAGGACCAGCTACTGGTCGTAGAGCTATTTGCCAGGGGAAACATCCTCCTCCTGGATTCGGAATCGAGGGTAATGCTGGCAATGAGCAGGGGTCCCGAGGAAAGGATAACGAGGGGTCAGCCCTATACCTACCCGCAGGGCCCGGTTAATCCCTTAGAGATCTCCAGCCCCGGGGAGCTTCGGGATGCCCTCAAACACAGGGATCTTGTCCGTTCGCTGGCAGTGGACATTGGCCTAGGGAAGCTCTACGCAAACGAGCTCTGTGAAGCCAAGAAAATCAGGTGCGATACTCCACCGGACCAGCTTGCAGATCAGGATGCCACATCGGTAATGGACTGGCTGTCTTGGCTTAAGGAAAAACTGGAGGGTGAAAAAGAGCCAGTTGTCTACGGCGGGGATGAGCCCAATGAGTTCTCCCCGTTTAAACTGCACATAGCTGAGTCAGAACCTGATCCCGTCGAGAGCTTCAATGTTGCAGCGGACCTCGTTTACGCCCGCGAGGAGGGCGAGGAGATACAGGTGGAGTCATCGTCAGCCCGCGATGAAAAGGTCGAAGGGCTAGAAAAGAGACTGGGGATACAGAGGGAACAGGTGGAGGCCCTGAAGGAGAAATCGCGGAGGTCCCGGGAGATGGGCGACCTCATCTACGCGAACTTCCCGTTAGTCAACAGCATAATCGAGGGGTTTGCTGGGGAGCGGAAGGCATCGAGGCAGGGGATCATCGAATTTCTCGGGGAGCTCGGAATTTCGGGGGATTTCAAGAATTACGACCCGGAAAAACGCCTGCTGACCCTCATTATGGGGGGCAATACAGTCACAATCTCCCTTTTGTCGAGCACGGGGGAAAATGCCTCCATGTTTTACGAGAAGGCCAAGGACCTCGAGAAACGGGCAGAGGGAGCAAAGGTCGCGATGGCACAAACCCTCAGGGAGATGAGGGAAAACCAGAGGAAAAAGATCGAGGCCCCGCCCAAACCCGAGATGCGATTCAGGCAGCCAGACTGGTACGAGAAGTTCCGCTGGTTCATCAGCTCTGACGGTAACCTCGTAATATCGGGCAGGGACGCCAGGTCAAATGAAAAGATCTTCAGGAAACACCTGGAGAAGAACGACATCTACGCCCATGCCGATGTACACGGGGCGCCATCCACGGTTGCCAAGGCCGGGGAGAACGGGATCGGGACGAGAACAAGTCAGGAGGCCTGCGTTCAGGCCTTGATACATTCCAGCCTCTGGAAGGCCGGTACCACCGCAGGGGATGTCTACTGGGTGAACGCGGACCAGGTAACGAAGAGGCCAAGTTCGGGCGAGTACATCGCCCGCGGCTCATTCGTCATCCGTGGCAGGCGTAATTACCTGAGGGGGCTTGAGGCTCGCTGTGGAATTGGATGGGCCGGGACCCGGTTCATGTGCGGTCCGCTGGGAGCGATAAAAAAGCACTGCCAGGAATACCTCGAGTTAGTTCCCGGAGCCAGGAAGAAGAGCGATGTGGCCAGGGAGATCATTCGCCGTCTAACACCCCGCCATAATCCTGAAATCGACCAGCTCATCCAGGTTCTTCCCGCTGGAAAACTTGATATCCGTGAATAAATCCATTACTTTGACGCATTTTCCGCCGAAATGAAAAGAACGTTTATTAGCAAAAACAACTCCGCAGGGAACTGAACAAAAACACCATTGTGAAGAAGCATCGAATGTAGTTGATAGTAATGCCCGAGATGCCCGTCAGAGATGCAATGAGGAGCGATATCATCACGGCTGGTCAGGGCGACACCCTCAACAAAGTCGCCAGGTCGATGACGCAGTGGAACGTAACCCTCGTGATAGTCACCGATGGGGAGAAGCCACTCGGCCTCGTTACAGAGAAGGACATCCTCGGTCAGGTCGTGGCCGAGGACATGAAACCCTCCAAGGTTAAGGTCGAGGACATAATGGTCTCCCCCATAATCACCATATCCGCGGAGGAAACCGTCTCCGATGCACTGGACAGGATGATGGAATTCGATGTAAGCCGTTTGCCGGTCATGGATGGGAACGATGTTGTGGGCATCATCTCCAAGGCCGACATATCGAATGCCAAGGAAAGAGCATACCACTCCTTCGATTCCCCCGGGCAGAACGATATCGAGGAGGAATTTCCATTCGGGCCCGCGATCTGCGAGATATGCGGGCAGCACAACACCCATCTCCGACTGGTCAACGGGCGCTACGTCTGTGACGACTGCTCGAACATAGCCGAGATGGACACCTTCTAGGACTAGATAACGGAAAACTTCAGGCCGGGGATGGCCCTGCCGTCATCGCCGACTATCCGGAAGTAGAAGCCCCAGCCTCCAACGCGATTGCAAACCTTAACGAGAACCGAAAACCTTCCGCCGGGGAGTTCCACGGAAACGCAATCATCATCGGGTTCGGCGCCCCGTACCACGTCCAGCTCGTGAACCAGCTCACCATCGATCCAGACCTTCACCCCATCATCGCTGCCCAGCAGGATTTTTCCCGTTGTTGATTTTTCAGAATGCATAAAGCAATGGGCGTATGCCAGCCTGTAGTGGGGTGGGCGAAACATCTGGCTGAGGTTCACGTGACCGGTGCTCGGTACATCGATTACCTGCCACCCGGCCTTGCCACCATCGCCATTATAGGTCGCGTCAAGGTCGATCTCCTCCTCCGGCGGGTACCTCTTTTCAAACCCGATGTTGCACTCATTGCTGAATGGACCAACCAGGTTCCACTGTCGTGGTGAACCTCTTTCGGTCAGAAAGTCAACCCACCGTCTCGACCTGATCCTTGAAACCAGATCCTGCATATCCCGGTCCGCCAGGACCTGTCCCCGCCTCAGCACAGCTATGTACTCTTCCAGGTTATCCACAACGGGCAGGGCATCGCTCTTTGAGCCGCCGTAGTGCTGCATCTCAGAGTCGTCAAGCTCCCAGAAGGTCGAGCCATGGCAGTAGATCCAGACATATCTGTCGCAGGCCATTTTCGAGACTGCGAACTGCCTCCTGAATTCCTCCACCCCGTAGTTTTCGCTTTTATCCGCCGTCGATCCGACGATCTCGTCACCGAACTTCTCGCTCTTCCCACCGTAACCGAGGAAATTTCCCCCATCGTCGAATATTTTCCTGTAGTAGCCCAGGGGCCAGAGGCCAAAGGAAATCGAGCATCTCTTCCTCCAGTAGGAGATGTACCTCTCCGGTATCAAGCCCTCGACCAGCCTGTCGAGGTCCTGCCTGTACCTGATGAGCCAGCCCGGGTCGGTTCGAGTATAGGTCGCCTCCGTAAGGATGTGAAGACCACCCGGAGCCCCTCCCTTCGCCATTCCCGTGAACATGCCCGTGAAAATATCTGATGCCAGTTTTCCATAACACTGCGGGCTCTGGGGGAGATGAAGAAGCTCCATCGATGGGAACTCCTCCAGCATGGATTCAACCATCTGAATCCCGCGAGATTCGACCCTGGATCGCAGCTCATGGAACCTGTAACCCTCCTCGTGGTAGGCCGGCCACGAGAGATCATAGATCTCGGAGATGTACTCGATATCGATTGCCATCCCGCGGAACCCTGCATCCCTGGCAAAGATCGCACCCTGCCGGAAGTTCTCCGAAAGAACCTCCCAGCCCCGGTCATCGAACCAGTCCGGGACGTGGCTGTAAAAGGCGACCTTGATGAAGTTACTATCGATCCCGTTCCCTGCACATCTATCGTTCATGCGTTTCAAGCGGTTCAGGAGCGGGTTACCATTCCCGACAATCCGCCCGTCCCCGGATTTCCAGACATCGCTGTCCCAGTTGCTCATTATCCCGGCTAACATGAAACCGCTCACGCCGATGCTGGCCCACCAACTCGCTTTTTCCTCAACGTAACCGAACGGAACAGTTGCGAATAATATGGTCCTGGGTTCAGAACCCCGCTTCTCGGTGTATTCCATCTCGATCGAAGACCATGTGGTACAGAGTGATTAATCTCTTACACATGGAGATGCATAGCCGTGTCTACCTTCTCTCCTTCAGGCCCTTGATAGCCTTATCAACAAGCCTGGACGGAACCTTCTCAAGCAGGTTGTCCCAGCCCTCTCTGTTCCTGAAAATATCCGGGTCTATGAAATTATTCATCGGGCCTTTCCTCTTCCCCTCCCGGGACACTCCGTACCAGTACATCATCAGGCCCTCCCCGTAGGCCTTCTCGTATCGGCTTACCTGGTGCCTGTGGTGCCTTCGAATGTGCTGGAAATCTCCGAAGAATGCCTTGCTCTCGATCCATATGACGTTCTCAACGCCGTTGATCTTCTGAGGTTTCTCGAAGAGGAAATCGGGTGTTGGCACCCCCTGGCCTCCCTTCAGGTCCTTTTCCGTCTTGAAATCCAGGCCTTTTTCCTGCAGCCAATCGGCCAGGAGCCTCTCCCCCTCCCTGCCGATCTCCCGGTATATCTCGAGGGACCAGGGGGAGTCCATGTAATCGAAGAGCACCACCTTCGAGACCTCCGAGGCCATTCTCCTCTGATCGCGAGGAGGTTCCCTTTTCAACTCCGATCCCATAACCATCTTCCTGAAATCGTTCTTTGGTACCCCGATCTCGGCCGAGATCAGGCGGGCGATTGCTATGGGGGAGAAGTTCTTCCTCCTGGCTATGTGGTCAACGGGCTCACCCCTTCTCCAGTGACCAGCCATTCGCCGTGCGCCTTTCTTGATCTTCCAGTAGTTGCTGATGATGTGGCGTCTGAAATCCTGGGTATGAATGGCTACTAGTACACCTGTTGGCAAATTCGTGCGTTTCTTTACAACAGGAATGTCATCTATCCATCTTATTTGCGAGGAAATGCTGTCGCAGTCCCTTTCCGTGAGTTCCTTCAATAAACCATCTTCAAGAGGTGGAATGTAGAATTCCTACCCTTTATTCTGATTATTTCTCCGTTATGGCTGCATGCCTACCAAATACACTCAGATGAGTATCAATGGGAACGGCTTATAAAAAACGTTTCCTAACTAACCCCCGAGTTCCTTGGGGAGTCCCCCTCCCAGTCCGGTTAAAAATATGCACAATAACATCCCCTCTCGGGATCCACCTCACTATTTGCCATATCCTTCCCATCAATCAAGCCTCCCTGAGGGATGAGGATAATCTTGCGGGGTACCCGCAGGTGTATAAAAAAATAGTAGAGACCGTCCGGCGGGGTTCAATTACACTCAGTGGGAAAAACCCGACCTGAAACGGAATCAGATAAGCCACTCGATTGATGATTTCATCCCGGTAATTTTATTCCTTTTTCTCCCCGTACCAACCACCGGTGATGTGAAGATACGCATTCACCGCTGCTGTTATTCCCTCTCCCGTGGCCACACCTATCTGGTGAACCCCGCCCGTCACATCTCCGGCTGCATACGCTCCGGGTACGCTGGTCTCCTGCTTCCGGTTGACCCTTATGAAACCCGTCTCATCCGTCTCAACCCCGATCTCCTTTCCCAGCTGGCTCTGGGGGCTCTCACCCACCGCGATGAAAACGCCGTCGACCTCTAGTTCCGACTCGCTCCCATCATCGACGTCCTCGAGCACCACGGACTTGACCATTCCCTCTCCCCGGATAGCCTTAACCCTCCTCTTCCAGAGGGTGTCGATTCCTCCCTCGACAACCTCCCTCTTCAGCTTTGCATCAGCTCTCATATCATCCCGGCGATGTACGAGGAAGACCTTCCCTGCCGTCTCCTTCAGGTAAAGGGCCTCCATGGCGGCCGTGTTGCCCCCGCCAACGACCATCACCCTCCTGCCCTTGAAGAAGACCCCATCGCAGACTGCACAGTAGCTCACTCCCTTGCCCTTGAATTCTGCCTCGCCATCGACATCAAGGGTTCGGTGGCAGCACCCGGTGGAGATAATAACTGCCTCTGACTGAAAGGTTCCGGATTCGGTGGTCGCCCTGAAACCACAATCTGTTTTCTCCAGCCTGGTGACCCTCTCCGGCACGAAGACCTCCAGCCCCATTGACCTGGCGTGTTCAAGCATCTTATCGGCAAGATCACCCCCCCGAATGCTCTCTATACCGGGGTAGTTCTCCACCAGCCAGGCCTCAGAAGCCATCCCACCCGATATCTCTCCCAGGAGGGCGGTCCTAAGTCCCATCCTAGAACCGTAGAGCCCCGCCGCAATTCCCGCAGGACCTGCCCCAACTATCAGCAGATCATAATCGTTGCTCATGTTAAGAAACACGTGCACTTGCTCAAATATGTCTCCCGCCATTTGGCGTCATTTTTCAGGCTGCCGAAAGAACCCCATGGAATGGCAGCTCGGGTTCCCTTTGATACGAAAAGGGCCTACCAGGTGCTTATCGGATGGACCCTGAAAAGGGAAGAGCTAGTCATCACGTTCCACCGAAAGGGAAAGATCCTCGCCATCGCCTACCTCGCCATGAAAAATCGAAGCACTCCCTTCAGGGGGCGGATAAAGAGCGGGACCATTGATGTCTACATCCCTCCAAAGGATCTTCTCCCGGTTGTCAAGAAGGCACGACAGATAGTGTTTAGCTCGGATGAAAACACCATTTCGGCCAGGGAACCCCTGGAATCACTCTTTCCATCAGACCGTCCCATATGGGCAAGTCCCTGCCGGTTCTGCCTCCTAAAGGGCGTTGTTCGATTCCCAAGGAAACCCGTGAAATACGGTCGGGACAAGATATGCATCGACTGTGCGAAGGCCCAGCTCATAAAGGAGGCCCAGTCGAAGGGCTGGAGTACCTCCAGGGCGGGTATTGAATACCTCGGCAACCTGCTCAGGGTGGCGGGTGATTACGATGCCGCACTCAGGACCCTTTCACCCGAATACGATCCCAGCGAGGATGATTCCCTTTCACTCTACGATGTTATAGAGAAGAGCCCAACCAGGTATGAAAGCATCAGCGTGGAGGATCTCCAGGACCTAGCCGGGGGGGAGAGGGAGTTCCAGTTATTCCTGGAGAAGCTCAGGGAATGGGGAATTCAAGACCTCCTGCCCGTACAGGTCTCGGCGATTAACAGCGGCCTCCTCGGGGGAAAGGACCTGCTGGTCGTCTCCTCCACCTCTAGCGGGAAAACTCTGATAGCGGAGATGGCGGGAGTCCCCCGCGCCCTTCGCGGAAAGAAGTTCTACTACCTGACCCCACTGGTCGCCCTGGCCAACCTAAGGTATTCGGAGTTCCTGGATAAATACCGTGGCCTGGGTCTAAAAACCGCAATCAGGGTGGGGGCAGGGAGGATTAGGACGGGCCGAAAGAGGAAGCTCAACACAGACATCGAGAACGCAGATATTGTTGTTGGCACATACGAGGGAATCGAGCAGGTCCTGAGGTCGGGATCCGCAAAGCGGCTTGGGGAACTCGGGGTTGTGGCAATCGACGAGATCCAGAATCTATCCGAGGAGGAACGTGGAGCGAGGCTCGATGGGCTGATTAAGAAGCTCAGGGTTCTGTGCCCATCCACACAGTTCCTCTACCTATCGGCAACCGTCGGCAACCCGGAGCAGCTCGCCGTTGGCCTCGGGGCAAACCTGGTATTTCACGACGAGAGACCGGTTCCCCTCGAGAGGCACCTCATACCGGTAGCATCCCATGGCAAGAAAATCCATCTCATGGAGAGGTTAATCTCCAGGGAATTTTCATCGACATCAAAAGAGGGTTACCGGGGTCAGACCCTTTTGTTTACCAATTCCAGGAGGAGGTGCCACCAGCTTGCATCGGCCCTGTCCACCCCCGGGGCACCCGTTTCCCCCTACCACTCGGGACTCTCCTACGAGAGGAGGAGGCAGACCGAGGAGGAATTCGTCGGCCAGAGGATAGCCGCCGTCGCGACCACGGCTGCTCTCGCCGCGGGGGTCGACCTCCCCGCATCCCAGGTCATATTCGAGACCCTCGCGATGGGCATCGAGTGGATATCACCGGCAGAATTTCACCAGATGCTCGGCAGGGCGGGGCGACTCGGGTTCCACGGTTCCGGCAGGGCAATAATGCTCATAGAGCCCGGTCGAAGCTGCAGCCGGGCAGAGCGAAGAACCGAGGACCAGGTTGCACTGGAACTCCTTTCCAGCGGTATCGACCCGGTTGAACCCATCTACACCCACGAGGACCTGGTCGAACAGGTCCTCGCTGATGCAAGCACCTTTGGGATGGTTAAACTCGGGGACCTGGGGAGGCTCCAGGAATACAGCATCGGCTTCTCGTCAAGCATTAAGCCCATTATCCATGAGCTTCTGGGCACGGGGATGATCAAGAAGAGGGGCAACTCCCTCGTGATAACCCCGACTGGACGTATCGCATCGTCCTTTTTCCTGTCCATCGATGAGGGTAACTCCATCGTCAAGTCCATAAAGAAGGGACGGGACACAATCACCATAGTCACGTCCACTAGCGTCTTCGATCGGGCCTACGTCTCCGAAAGGCTCCAGAAGGAGGTGCAGCAGCTCACCCGAAGGAGGACCTCCGTCAGGTTCTTCGACTCCGATATACTGGAACTGCTTTCCAGGCCGAGGAGGAGACCGGGAAGGTGGTTTCGAGAGGTCATCTGGAGGATCACGTCCGACCTCCTCAGGTGCGGGTGCAGGAACTCTCCCCACTGCGACTGCCCACCCAGGAAGCTCTCGCGGGTGATCATCGATCGACGAACCTCGGGGATGGATCCAGATAAAATCTCCTCGTATCTCTTCAAGAGGTACGGGATCGAGGCATACCCCGGGGATATCGCCGAGTACCTGAACAACACGGTCAGGCTGGGAGAGGCGATCGCCCGGTTCTGCGATGTCCTGGGCAAACCGGGGCCCGGGGACCGGGCGAGGGAATTCTACAACAGGGTGGTTGGCTAATCATATCGTGTCAATGAATGCCTGAAGCTCCGCCTCGGAGTCCAGCCTGACCTTGGATAGCCCGTGCATCCTGCAGAAGGCCTCCAACTCGAGGGTGAGGTCTCCCGGGGTGGCCGAGTAGTGGTTGGAGCCGGCGGCTGATATCAGGAGGTCTCTGGGTGCCGATATCTCGATTGGGGTGTTGGGCCACATCTTGCCCCAGAGGATGTTCTCCCTCACCTCGTCGGTCATCTCCGTTATCCTCCCCTGGCCATACTGCATCCAGTATTCCCCGTCGATCCTCGTCAGCCTTGCCACGGTCACCTCGGAGGGCTTGCTGTAGAATCCAACCGCCCCCCCGGTGGCCCCCTGACACTGCCCCTTCATCCAAACGCTCGGAAGGCAATCACCCGCGCAGGTTGACTGCTCGGAGTAGAATATCGACGCACCCCCGCAGTTGGATATTATCATCAGGTCATCATCGACGTACTTGAGATCTCCGAACAGGGGCGGGCAGCCGGGGTTCATCTGGTGCAGCAGGGCGCAGGTCACCATCCCCTTGACGTCCCCCTCGCAGACGACGGGGATTATCGGCTTCTGCCCCTCGAAGTCCTCTGGGTAGGGCAGGAGGGAGGGAATCAAGCAGGGTGTTACCCCGTAGTCCACGGAGAGTTCTGGCTGGCACCTTATGGATGCTCCCATGATTGCCTCGCCCTCCTCGATTTTATCCGAGGCGCTATCCTTTGCAGCCAGGTAGAGTGCCACCTCCCGCCTGAGGGAATCTTCCGTCAGCATCTTTCCGTCAAACTCAATATTACACCCCCTGTCACCAAGCCAGGATATCATTGCATCGATCCTCTTTCCATCTGCAAGCATCTCCTCGGCCCTTCGTATCAGGGAGTACTGGTCCTCCATGACGAAATCCCCGACCATGAAGCTCTTCAATCCCGGGAGGTCATCCTGGAGGTGCTCCATCCTCAGGCAGTACGAGGGCCCCCAGAGAAGAAGCGACCCCCGGGCCAGCTTGGAACCGGCCGTTACTCCTCGGACCCATGGAGCGACCTTCTCGAGCCTGCCCTGCAGCCGCTGGTGCCGGAGCATGTTCTGGTTGGCGGCGTTCTCCCAGAAACTTGCTCCAGTCGAGGACAGGAAGGTGGAGCCTGCCCACGTGGGATTGTGGTTTGCGTACAGCAGGACGGGGATGTCCAGTTCCCTCACTAGCATTATCGGCAGCATGGGTTCGGTCCAGTGCCAGGATCCGATGACCAAACACTCCGTCCTCGCCCTGAGCAGGACGTCAATCGCTCTCTCTACCTCCCCCTTGGTCCTGAGGCCGAACATGTCCTCCTCCGTCCACCCCTTCCTTATAGACCCCATAGGATCCACTACCTTGAATCCCTTCCCCCTCAGGAACTGAGCCAGCGAACCGTGGCTTTCCTTCAGGTATATCTCCCTCTCGGTAGCAAGTCCGGTGTCCCTGGGGTCGGTGAACGTCACCACTCCGACAACAGCCTTTGATTCCATCATGGTGGTAGCCACCTGAGCGCCAGTCGAAAGGAATAAATATCTTATCGAACCCGTTAAGTTAGTTTTCGATACACAATATGATTATTTGTAACCTCACATAAACTGATTTACCCTTAAGCAAATATTTTTAGCCACGCTTGGATTTACTGGTCAAGGCATCTGCATGAACGTAGGATCCCGTGGCCATCTCATACGAGCCGCTGCCCTTCTCATTATCGGGGCCATCATTGTCTTTTTACTTGTGGGATGGCTCGGGGGAGAGGGCGTCTTCGAAAAAATCAGAACACTCAAGCCATATTACTTCCTACTCGCCATCGCAATTCAGGGCATCTACGTCCTGGTATGGACCCTTCGCTGGTCTCTTATAATCAGGGCCCAGGGCAATGCGGTCCCCGTTGACATATTACCGGTGACGTTCTCCGGTATTTTCTTCAACAACATAACCCCCATATCGAAGACCGGGGGGGAGCCAGTGAGGGGCTATCTAATAGGTAAGTCCACGGACACGACCTTTGAGGAGGGGATGGCAAGCGTCGTCGTCGACCGGATATTCGACATGGCGCCCTTCGTCCTGATATGCCTCCTGACCTTCGCGCTGGTTTCATTCCTTGGACTTACCCAGAACATTCTGCTAATCATACTGATGCTTCTTGGTCTGCTTACTGCTGCCATACTCTCCGTAGTCTTCATATCGGCCTCCCTGAGAGAGGAATCCGGCTACAGGATCGTCCTATTCTTCCTCGACAAGCTCGAGCCCTTGATCAGGCGATTCAGGCCCGTGGATGATCTTAGGGAAAAAGCCGTGGATGCCCTTGAGAGATTCTACATGGGAATAAAGGCCATATCAAATAATCGAAGGTTGCTGCTGGTATGTCTGCTCCTGTCATTCCTGCTCTGGTTGCTGGTAGTACTGCGACTGAAGGTAGTTTTTCTATCTCTGGGAGCCGATCAGTCACTCCTGATTATCAACGTCGTCGCCGTCGCTTCGGTTTTCGCCGGTTTCGCCCCATTTCTTCCCGGTGGACTGGGCATAACCGAATTTGGTATGATTGGACTTTTCATCGGTCTGGGAGTCCAGGAGGATGTCTCGGGATCGGTGGTCTTCGTGGACAGATTCATATCCTACTGGCTCATGACCTTTACAGGGGCGATTTTCTCAATCTATCTTAGCCGGAAACTGAATCTGTTCGGATGGAGCCCCAGGCGGAACTAGAGCGGCCTTCGATACACGGTTTTTCGAAGGGCGTTCCCACAATCAGGGCATAACCTGTCTTCCTCACTACAGGCCTTCCCGCAGGCGGGACAGATCATCTTCCATTTGAATACAGATCTGATACCAGATGTTGCCACGGATTTGAACTCGAGATCCATCACACCCGCCAGGTTCTGAAGGCCATAGTCATCGGTCAGCAGCACGGGCTTCATACCCCTCCCCGCGAGGTCCATGGCGAGAGCTACGAGCCTGATGTCCGTGGTGGACAACTCCCCCCCGATCTCCCCCAGCTTCTTCTCCACGGATTTCTCGCTTTGGGGCGAGGCATCCCACACCTTCAAAACACCCCTGTCGATTAGTACCCCGATCGAGGAGGCCGTTACCGTTGCCTTTGCCTCCTCAACAACCTCAGGGACTGTGAAATTCTCAAGCGTGCCCTCTGCGGGGTACCCGTTTATAATCGAGGAAGTGTCAAGGACAAGAACCCTCTTGCGCCTCATCCGCCTATCCTCTGACGAAGCTTCTTCCAGAAGGAATCCGAATCGAAGATTATGAAAGTAGTCCTCGATTCTGACCTTGAAATCCTGATCTCCACCCCGCGGTTCCCCTTTGCCACCAGCTCCCCGTCAATCGCCAGGGCGCATTCATCCCCCGGTGCAATCAGGAGCTCTTTTTCCGCAGAGATAACCAGGGGGCGTGCCGGTGTAAGTGCCCCCAGTGGTGAAATTACAACCGCATCGAGCTCGCAGTCAACGACAGACCCCCCGGTGGACAGGGAGTGGCCAGTCGAGCCCGTTGGTGTTGAGATGATGATACCATCCCCCTCGAACATCAGGTCGCCTAGGTCGCCAATGCCCAGCCTGCCCCTGAAGATCTTCCCTATCTTGTCCCCCTGAACCAGCAGTTCGTTCAGCGCGGAGCCGAGGTGCTCCCCGTTCAGCATGATATCAAGCTTCATCCTCTTGCAGATCTCGAATTCCCCGTCCAATAACCTCCGAAGTGATGGAAGCAGGTCCTTTGGCTCAACCTGGCTCAGAAAGCCCATCCTGCCCATGTTCACCCCGAAGATTGGCACCTCCCTCCGATCGAATGCCGCGACCGAACGTAGTATTGTCCCATCTCCACCGAACACCAGGGCCAGGTCAAGTTCGTCCCGCTCCGCGGCAAGGGACAGACAATCGGAAGCTGTCTCGCTGTCGGCAGCCCTCATCCCATCCAGAAGGTGTTTCTCCACCCGGATTTCATCCACCCTTCCGCTTAGGAAGCGGGCGGAATCCAGGGCAAGTTCGATTGCCCTCGGTGAGTCGTTGGCAAGCATCCCCACCCTCGATATTTTCATCATTCTCATCCGCTTCGCAGTTCCGGGTCCTCTCACGGACCTGCCACGACCTCCTCCAAAAATATTTATATCTTCCTTAGAGCCGGAACCCGAAGAAGTCGGTCACATGGCAAGAAAGGTAGTCGAAGTCCGCACTTTAAAGGTGGGCAATTACGTCATGATAGATAACGCTCCATGCAAGATAGTCAGCTACACGACCTCCAAACCGGGCAAGCACGGATCAGCAAAGGCCCGGGCTGAGGCCATGGGCATTTTCGATAACCAGCGCCGCACATTCATCCTCCCGGTTGACTCGAAGATAGAGGTTCCCGTCGTCGAAAGGAAGTCGGGGCAGCTTCTGGCCACGATGGGCAAGATGATACAGATTATGGATCTGGGAGATTACTCCACCTTTGAGATGGAGATCCCGGACCTGAAGGGCCTCGAGGACGGGGTCGAGATCGAATACACCGAATTCGAGGGCATGCGGCTGGCGGACCGGGTTAAAAAATCCTGAGATCGAATAGCCCCACGGTTCTGGGCCAATGAGGAAGAAGATAGTTGACATGAAAATTGGCCCGAATATGACGGCCAACGAGGTAATAAACCAGCTAGGTGAGAGCGGGGTATTTGGCGCAGGCAGGGTCTGGCGGGCCTGTGACATACTGGAGAAGATGGCCAGGAACCGGGCTAGGGTTTTCCTAGGACTTGCAGGTGCCATGGTTCCCGCTGGCATGCGACGGATAATCGCCGACATGATCAGGCAGGGAACGATCGAGGTCCTCGTTTCAACAGGGGCCAACATCACCCACGACCTAATGTGCTCGTTTGGCGCGGGGCAGTGGCGTGACGTCTCCCACTCAAGCGATGCGGAGCTCAAGGATCGCGGGATCAGCAGGATATACGACTCCTTCATCGAGGAGGAGGCCTTCGAGATCTTCGAAAAGAAGATGTTTGAAATTTTCAGCACCATCGACACCGATGACCGGCCCATTACCCCCAGCGACCTGCTCAGGGAGGTCGGGGCCAGAATCAGTGACGAATCATCCATAGTTGGCACGGCTGCATCAGTTGATGTGCCCATCTTCGTCCCTGCCTTCGTAGACTCGATACTGGGGATGCAGACCCTCTTCTACTCCCAGACCCACCCCCTCCAAATCGACGTCCTCGGCGATCTCAAGAGGATCATCGACATTTCCTGCACCGCCGGAACATCTGGCGCGATACTGGTGGGGGGAGGGGTTCCCAAGAATTTCATACTCCAGAGCAAGCTCGTGGCCCCGAGGGGATTCGACTACCTGGTGCAGATAACGACGGATCGACCGGATCCCGGTGGACTATCAGGTGCAACCCTTGACGAGGCCATATCCTGGGGGAAGGCCAATCCCGGGTCCGAGAAGGTGACCGTCTATGGCGATGCGACCATCGTACTACCCCTGGTGGTGGCCTCGGTCAGGGAGAGGCTCGACGGAGATGGACCTGAAGGACGGTCGAAATGAAGTACATCATCCTGGTACCAGATGGGATGGCCGACTACCCACTGCGGCAGCTCTCCTGGAAGACTCCCCTAATGGCAGCAAGGGCCCCGACCATAAAATCCCTGGGCAAAGACGGGAGAATGGGGACATTCAGAAGCCTCCCCAAGGGAACCCAGGCCGGCAGCGACGTCGCCAACATGTCGATAATGGGGTACGACCCCGCGACACAGCTGACGGGAAGGGGTGCCCTCGAGTCAGCGGCAATGGGTATCAAGCTTGCGGATGACGAGATCGCGTTCAGGTGTAACCTGATTACCACCGATGGATCCCTGATCAGGGATTATTCCGCGGGCTACATTCCAACGGAGGAGAGCAGGCAGCTTTTAGGGGCCCTAAAGGCCGAATTCGATGATGACATAGCCACCTTCCATGCTGGAAACAGCTTCCGAAACATCCTCGTCCTGGGCGGGGAAAAGGTGACTGACAGAGTTAGGACGACACCCCCCCATGACATAGTCGGGCAGGACTTCGGCCCCTACCTGCCAAGGGCTCTCGACGAATCCGCACGTGTCGTCCAGAACCTGCTGCGAGACCTGATGGAGAGGACCAGAAGCTTCCTCGAGGAGCACCCCCTTAACCGGGATAGGAAGGAAAGAGGGGAAAACCCGGGGAACATGATCTGGCCCTGGAGCCCGGGATACAGGCTGGATATCCGCCCCTTCTCCGAAATCTGGGGAATGGATGGGGCCGCGGTCTCGGCCGTCGATACCGTCAAGGGGCTGGCCAAGAGCGCAGGAATGGAGGCCCCTGATGTCCCGGGTGCAACGGGATTTACCGATACCGACTACGAGGCCAAGGCCGGGGCAGCACTGGACCTACTTCGTGGCGTTGACCTCGTCTACGTCCACGTCGAGGCCATCGACGAGATGGGCCACTCTGGGGATGTCGGTGGAAAGATCGGGGCGATAGAGGACTTCGACTCCCGCCTGGCATCCAACCTCGTCGCGGGACTTGAATCCAGGGGCCTGGACTATACCCTGGCGGTCATACCCGATCACTACACACCCTGTACAGTTCGAACCCACGTAAGGGATCCTACCCCTTTCGTGATAGCCGGGCATGGACCCGGTAGGGATGGAACCGAGTACGACGAGGAGAACGCAAAGATGGGATCACTTGGACTGCTAGAGGGAGATGCGTTCATTAAAATGCTGGTCCGGTCCTGATCCACCTACCAGTGAAGCCTCCCTGATCACGTATTCTCCCCTGCATATCTCCCACCTTCTATCCGCCGACTCCACCCTTATCTCACCGTCGAAGATCGGGCAGCCCAGGACCAGGGTCTCGGCCTCACCGCCCTCGAAGGACAGGGCTATGCCCCTGCTCTCCCCAAGCTCCCTGAGCTCAGCGATTGCGTCACCGTCGATAACCCTTCCAAGCCACTCCTCTCCCAGTCCATCTGCGTACACCCCTACCACCATTACCCTGTACCCAGCACCCAGAACCCTGTCCAGGATGGACCCTGAATCAGAGCCCCAGAGGGGTGCGATTAACTCCAGGGAGAGTTCCTCGCATACACGGCTCACCCGTGAATACTGGTATGTAGAGGCAATCGCGCCGGCCACGACACCATCGATATCTAGCCCTGAAAGGGCATCCACGAGATCGGAGAGCTCCTTTTCCTTCTCTCCGGAGCTGCCCCGCCTCACGTGCACCAGCCCCATTGCCAGTGACTGGAGCCCGGTCAGCCAGAGATTTGGGACGTGGAACATGTAGGAGTCCTCCCTCTCCGGGAAGATCGTTACCGCATGTGTTACATCGTGGCCCCGTTCCAGGCATAGCTGGATGGATAAAACGCTATCCTTGCCTCCCGAGAGAAGGGATGCCAGCCTCACTCCCTCACTCCCGGTCCCAGAAAAAGCGATCCTTCTCCTCCCTGGTCTCGCAGATTTTGACGAAGTTATCCCTGATCTGGTCCCAGTCCCTCTCGTAGAGGTGAAGGGCGGAACTGACATCGATGTACCTGCCGACCTCGCAACCCAGGTCCTCCGCCATTTTTTGCTGCATCTTCGTGAAGGCGTAGACGTTCAACCACCAGGCCTTCCAGAGGTCCCTGGACCTCCAGTAGGTATGCATCTCCAGGGCCCCCTCGACTATCCTGCACCAGACCCTCTGGAGGCAGGGCGGGTCATCGACCCAAGGATCATGGACCGGAGACCAGGTTATGGCCTGCGCCCTCCTGGAATAAGGGATCTGCTTGAGCTTCTCCACGATGTATTTCATCTGGTCAACGAATGGCGGGGAAGGGTAATCACCGGTTCCAGCTGGATACCCGAATAGCCTCTGGTGGTATGTGTACCACCAGTCCTTCCCTATTCTGCCGTCCTCTATCCCCTCAATTATCTCCCTGGTGTAACCGTTCTTCCGGTGCCAGGCGAAGACGGCCCTGTGAATGACCGGCTTGCTAAGCGGATCCACTACCTCTATGCAGCCGACGACGTCCTTCGACTTCTCCTCGTACTCCGTGAATATCTCCTTGCCCTTTGACCAGGTGTAGAGCACCGCGGACTCCCATGCTTTCCCTATGCTTTCCTCGCTTATGCACATCAGCCTGTCTGTCATGATAAATCACCCCAATCCCAGAACGTCCTTTTTGGCGCCCTTTCCCCGGCGCCCTATGTAGAAGAATATCGACTGCAGGAGCATCAACACCGGGAATATCTCGAGGCGGCCTGCCCACATGTTAATTATCAGCATCCACTTGGCCGATGGACTCAGCGTCGGGAGGGTTATCCCAACCGACATTCCCACGTTGCCCTGCGCCGAGCAAACCTCGAATATTACGTCCTCCGCGGAATAGGTGGGCCCGATGATGTGCATCATTACTAGCAGCCCGATCACCAGGAGTATCAGGTACATAAAGGAGAGGGTCGCGGCCTCGAGGATGTCCTCGGACATCTCCTCCTCCTTGAGCATGGCCCGCCCGAGCTTCTTCGGGATGTACATACCTGATGGCATGAAGGTCTGGAGGAACTTCCAGTTCGCGCCCTTCGTAATTAGGATCAGGCGGACTAGCTTTATACCACCCACCGTCGACCCGGCAGCTCCCCCGGCGATCATCGCCAGAGATATGACCAGTTTTGCAGAGGGGGACCAGATTGCCACATCGGTGCTCTGAAGGCCCGTGCAGGTAATCGCAGAGACGAACTGGAAGGAGGACAGCCTCAGCGCGTTCAGAATGCCGTTCGATATCGGGGCTCTCATTGAGACCTCGATGGTCAGCAGGATCGTCCCGATGATGCAGAGTGCGAACAGGACCTTGTTCTGGACGTCGTCTATGAGCTCCCTGAACCGTTTTTTGAAGAGATTGTAGTGCACCACGAACGATATTGCACCTATCAGCATGAGAGGGATAAGCGCCATCTCGAAGACCGGGTTATCGTAGCTGCCGATGCTGTTGTCCCTTACCGAGAATCCCCCGGTTGCCAGGGCCGTCATGGCGTGGTTTATGGAATCCCAGACGGGCATGCCAAGCAAGGTCAGGAGCAGGATCCCGGCGATTGTGTAGATCAAGAATATCTTCCACATCTGCCTCACGGTATCCACAATCCGGGGCATCAGCCTGTCGGCTCTAGCCTCCCCCATGTAGAGTGAGAATGCCCCCGTCCCGGGCCGTGCCAGTATCGCCAACATCAGGACGATCACCCCAACTCCACCGACCCACTGCATGAGGCTCCTCCAGAACTGGATCGAGGCGGGCAGCAACTCCTCGTTATCCACCATGGTCAGACCTGTTCCCGTCCAGCCTGACATGGCCTCGAAGTAGGAGTCGAGCATCGTAAAGTTCAGGGTCAGATTTGAATCGGCCGGGATTGACTCGGTGACCATGACGAAGGGAACCATTCCCACCATCGGTGTCACGATCCAGCAGAGTGCCGCCGCTATCATGCCGTGCTTGTTCCTGGCCTCCGAGGAGTCCTTGAAGGGCAGGTAGAGGGCGAATCCCAGTGAGAATGAAAACAGGGCGCCCACCAGAAAACCCGGTATCGCGAAGAACTCGTCGAAGACCGCACAGACAGGCAGGGGTATCATTATGACGATCCCGACCAGGATCAGCAACCTGCCCACTATGTTACAGAGCACTCCGAGGTCTCGTCTCTGGACCAGGAGATAGCTTGCCACGAGAAACCCTTTCCATCCGAAGCCGTCAGGCCTTATTTATCTCTTTAGCAACGCGCCGCGTTCATTAATAAGCCTTAACCCCGATCGACCTATCGAGGAAGAATAATGACCGAGGGCCACAGCTATGCCGATGCCGGCGTTGATATCGAGGCTTCAAGAAGGGCCATCGCATCCCTGGGCGACTGGCTCGACAGGACGCTTTCATTCCGCAGCGAGGAGGTTTATTCCGACGTAAAGGGCCACTACTCGGGACTCTACCGGCTCGGTGGAGGAAGGGTCCTGTCCATGAGCACAGACAGCGTCGGGACCAAACTCGTGGTCGCAGAAATGGCAAAAACCTATGACACCGTCGGGATTGACCTCCTCGGGGTCCTGGCCAACGACATAATCTCGGTGGGCTCAACACCGGTCGCGATGGTCGACTACATAGGCGTGGAGAGGCCCGATCCCGATATGCTGGCCGAGGTCGGGAAGGGCATCTACGAGGGGTGCAGGCAGGCCAAGGTCGCCGTGATCGGCGGCGAGACGGCAACGGTGCCCGACCTGATCAAGGGATTTGACCTCGCCGGGGCCATAATAGGTATCTCGGGGGAGGACGACCTGGTCCTTGGATCGGAGATAGCCGATGGTGACCTGGTCATCGGTCTGGAGTCGAGTGGAATACATTCCAATGGCTACACCCTGGCGAGAAAGGCGTTTTTCACCTGGAACGACTACTCCGTTTCCGATCCCCTTCCCACCGACCCCGAAATGGGCATCGGGGAGGCCCTCCTTTTACCTACGACAATATACGTCGAGGTGGTAATGGACATCATCTCAAGTATTCGAGCCCACGGGCTTGCCCACATCAGCGGGAGCGGCATTAGGAAAATTCGCCGGCTCAAGGCCGGAATTGGATACATAATCGATAGCAGCTTCCCCGTTCACCCCGTTTTCGAGGCGATCCGGAAGCTTGCAAAGGTGAGCTGGGAGGAGATGTACCGGACCTACAACATGGGCATGGGCTTCGCGGTAATCATCGACCAGGCAGATCGAGACGACGTGATTGACATCTGCGAGAAGAACGGCGTGGGGGCAAAGGTCGTGGGGAGCGCCTTCAGAGACCCCGACGAGAAGTTAATCGTCAAGGCCCAGGAGAAGATCATCCTCTAGCCGCCGTATCCCCACTCGCCCCTGGCGGTCTCAAGGACCCTGTCCACCTGCTCCCCGGCCGTGCCAAGGTAGGTCCTGGGGTCCATCGCGGAATCTATCCCCTCCTGGCCGAGCAAAGCTGTGAATTTCTCTTCCGAAAGGAGCACGTCCTTGAAATCCATGTCCTCAGTAATTGCCCTCATGGATGCATTCCTTACCAGCGCGTGGGCCTCCTGCCTCCCCAGCCCCCTCTCCGTCAGGACGATCATTACCCTCTCGGCCATTATGAGCCCCCTGGTGGTTTCCAGGTTATGCTCGATGCTTTTCAGCTCGAACTCCAGGCCACGGAGCACCTCGGCGCCCAGGTCGAGGGCGTAGTAGAGGTACATCGTGCCCTCGGGTAGCACGACCCTCTCGCAGGAGGAGTTAGTCAGGTCCCTTTCGTGCCAGAGCACGTTGCAGAGAAGCTGGGGCTCCAGCATGGAACGGACGACACGGGCCAGCCCGCATATTCTCTCGGAGCGCATCGGGTTCCTCTTCGATGGCATCGTCGAGCTCCCGACCTGCTTCTTCCTGAAGCCCTCCCTGACCTCGTTGATCTCGGTCCTCTGGAGGTTCCTGATTTCGGTGAAAATCTTATCAAGGGTGGTGGCCAGCTGGACGAGGCAGAACACGTAGTCTGCATGACGGTCCCTCTGAAGGACCTGGTTTGTCACCATCGGCTCGCCAATGCCGAGGTCCTCCATCACGAGCCTCTGTATCTCCATGCCCTTGGGCCCCAGGGCGGACTGGGTACCCACGGCACCTGTCATCTTCCCAACGCAAACCCGCTTTTCGGCCTCCAGTATGCGCTCGAGGTTTCGCTGCATCTCGCAGGCATAGAGGGCGAACTTGAGGCCAAACGTCGTTGGCAGCGCATGCTGGCCATGGGTCCTGCCGATGCAGACGAGGTCCCGCCTGTCCCGGGCATGCTCGAGAAGTATGTCCCTGACCTCGGCAACCTTCCTTTTCAGAAGCTCGAGCGAATCCCTCAGCTGCATGGAAAGAGCTGTATCCGTGATGTCGTTGGATGTCGCCCCGAGGTGGACGTATCTGCCGGAATCGCCCTCGCAGACCTCCGTGGTAGCGATAACCATGGCCATCACGTCGTGGTGAATCTCGTCCTCTATCTCCTTTACCCTTCCGAGCTTGACGTGGTCTGTCGAGGCCTTTTCACTAATTTCATCGGCTGCGAGCTGGGGTATGTTGCCGACCTTTGCGTGTGCCCTGGCAAGGGAGGCCTCGACGGCCAGCATCAGCTCAAGTTTATGCTCCTCGTCCCATATCGAGGACATCTCAGGCCTGGAGTACCTTCCGGTGTCTATTGGCGTGATTGGCATGGCTCATGCACCTCTTGGACTTAACCTAGCTAGATGTAGATAAATTGATCCGAGGTATCGGGTTGAGCGGCGCTACAGGAACATCGCCTGTTCCATGCGCCTGGAAAGCTCATCCGGGAGCTTCTCCTGAGGAGGCTCACTATCACCCGAATCGTCCTCAGAATAGGCTGGAACAACTCCGATATTGTGTTCCTCGAACTTCTTCACGAGTTCCTCTAGCCTAGACATCTTCTTCTCGAAGTTTCTGGCATTGATTATTTTCCAGACGAACTCCTCGGAGAAAATCACGGTCACTTCCAAACACCGGCTGGCGGCCGTATTCCTCTTTACTTTTAAATATGACATCATGGGGCCCAGGTTTACGGTATGGGGACTCAGGGCTCTGGTACTATGAAGTCGTCCCCCGCATCGTACGCCATCTGGATCTGGGTGTAGAGCTCCTCGAAACCCCACCCCTCGATTGCCGAGACCTTGATGAGGTCAAATGATTCTTCGGTGTCTGCGAGCAGCTTGCACACCCCCGTGGCAATGGACTTTGTCGGACCCTTTTCTTCCAGAAGGGAATCGTAGAGAATATCGGGATCCGATATCCAGTCATCGATCTTCTGCAACTGCTCCTCGGATAGCATGTCGCACTTGCTCAGGATCCTGATCACAGGCACCCCGAGCTTCAGCTGGGCGGTGGCCGAGAGAAGCATGATCGACGTGAAGCTCGAGGGCGTCTGAGCAAGGAATGGATCTATCAGAAACGAGGCTATAGTCTCCTCCCCGCTCAGTGCCTCGATTATGAAGATGCCCGAGGCCCTGAAGACGAATAGCTCCAGCTGCCCGGGGGTGTCGACCACCAAATAATCCGGAGAGTACTCCTCGATCTCGCCCAGGATCTCGCTGAAGTCCTCGGCAACGAGGTCCGATGCAACTATCATCGCGCCGTTCGGTCCGAGTCCGTACCTGTCAATAACCTCGTCAAGCTGGATGTAGTCCCTGACATCGACGTCGGGGATGTAGGGCAACCTCTCGGCACCGGGATCAAGGTTTGCCGTGAGCGCGTTCGCCCCCCTTTCAACTAGCCAGTTCTTTGCCCCGTAAACCATCGAGGATTTCCCGGATCCCGCCGTTCCAAGGAAGATCATGACCTTCATTTTTCATCATCCTTCAACACACCGGGGTATCTCATAAGTTTGATCCGGGCGTTGCCAGGGTTCCTTTGGCCGGCACCCCTGATGAAGATTTCCCTGATTCATCAAAGTCACCTAGGGGGCATGAAAAATGATATAAGAGATTTGATATGCACACAGTGGCGTTGATCCTCAGCCAGATCGCTGAAATGAAAACGGACGCCGTAACGGTGAAGGTCAAGGCAAACCTGCCAAGGATCCAGCTGGTTACCACGGAGATCGGTCCCATACCCGCGGGATCCGAGGTCGAGATGGAGAGATGGATTGCCGATGTGCTTTCTGAGTGGGGAATTATCGAGCGGCCGCAGGATTCCACATCACTACTTGCTCTGTCCTACGCCAGCCGTGACAGGGAGCAGGGAGGTCGAAGCATCGAGGCCATGGAGGATATCTTCCACTCCATTCCCGAGATAGTCGGAACCCTCAAATCCGAGGGGCACCTCACCCAGAAGATGGGATCCGTCAGGGCCCTGCTGGAGGACCTCTCCTCCTCGCGGACCAACAAGATAACGCGGGCAGCACGTATGGGGCAGGACCCCGGTGAAGCCCTCAGCCCAGAGGAACGCTGGCTCTACGTCAACCTGAGGAGGATTTTCGACGTATGGAGGAGGGAAATTGAGGGGCTTCTGGAAGTCGGGGGATCTGAATGAAGGAGAACTACCTCGAGTTCTACAAGTCCGCCGAAAGGGATGGTAACCTCATCTACCGCCAGGCCGCAAGGGAGATGCTTCTCGCGGACGAGATATCCCTGATTATCAACTTCAACGACCTGAGGGGATTCGATCCCGACACCGCTGAGGAGGTTCTGAAAAACCCGAAGCAGGCAGTAGATGAAGCCTCTGCCGCCATTAACGATCTCCTCAGGCTCGAGGGGGAGGAACAGCTCGAGGAGGTTCACGCGCGGTTCAGAAACCTGCCGGAACTCACCCAGATACGGGACATCAGGGCCAGGGACATAGGGACTCTCCTCATGGTAGAGGGCGTTGCCACCCGGATAACGGACGTCAAGCCCGAGCTCAGCGAGGCCATCTACAGGTGCGAGAGGTGCGGGGAGACCATCGCCGTAATGCAGTCGGGAGACAAAATCAGGACTCCGGCCCTCTGCGAGAACAGGTCCTGCGCCTCAAGGGGCCCGTTCACCCTGGTGGGGGAGCAGTCGAAGTTTATGGACTGGCAGGGGATGAGGGTGCAGGAAAAACCGGAGACCCTCCGGGGGGGCAGAATGCCAGTCTACATCAACACCGTCCTGAGGGAGGACCTCGTCGAGTGCGTCCAGCCGGGCAACAGGATAACGGTTGTGGGAACCCTCAAGGCCACCCAGCCTACCCAGAGGGGAAGAACCACGGCAACCGTCCTGGAGAGGTACATCGAGGTAAACAACCTGGAGACGCAGGAGAAGGGGATAGAGGAGATAGAGGTCACAAAGGAGGACCTGGTGGATATCGAGAAGCTCTCCAAGGATCCCCTCATTTGCGAGAAGATCATGGGATCCATTGCCCCGACAATATGGGGCTTCGATCCGATCAAAGAGGCGATAGCCCTCCAGCTCTTCTCCGGGAAATACCGGCAGCTCCCCGATGGAACCTGGCAGAGGGGCAACATAAACATACTGCTCGTCGGCGATCCCGGGGCCGGCAAGAGCGCGATGCTAACCTACACCAAGAACCTGGCCCCAAGGGCCGTCTACGCCTCGGGGCGCTCTAGCTCTGCCGCCGGACTCACCGCCGCAGTTATCAGAGACGAGATGAGCGGGAGCTTCGCCCTGGAGGCAGGGGCCCTCGTCCTCGCGGACGGCGGGATCGCCTGCCTGGATGAGTTCGAGAAGATGAACGAGCAGGATCGGGCCGCGATCCACGAGATAATGGAGCAGGGAACACTCTCAATTGCCAAGGCCGGGATCATCGCCACACTGAATGCCAGGACATCCGTTCTCGCTGCTGCCAATCCCAAGTTCGGGAGGTTCGACTCCTACAGGAGCCTGGCCGACCAGATTGACCTGCCTCCCCCCATACTCTCGAGGTTTGACCTCATATTTCCCATCCGCGATGTGCCCAAGGAGGACAAGGACAGGCTGATAGCACAGCACATCCTGAGGTACAGGTCGATGTCTGATAGCGGCCTGAAACAGGAGATCGACCCGGAGCTCCTCAGGAAGTATATCAGCTACTCAAGGACGAGCATATCTCCAAACATAAACGAGGATGCTGCCAAGAGGATGGAGGACTTCTACGCGGACATGAGGAGGGGAGGCACGGAGGGAAACCCCATACCCATCACGCCGAGGCAGCTGGAATCGATAGTCCGGCTCTCGGAGGCGAGGGCCCGGATGAAACTCCAGAAGGAGGTAACACCGGAGGACGTTGACAGGGCCATACACCTGATGGAGTACTGCCTCCAGAGCGTGGGCGTTGACCCCGAGACCGGGAAGGTGGACATCGACAAGATGATGACGGGACGCTTCAGGTCGCAGTGGGACAGGGTCGTCGGTCTCAGCGACCTTATCGACGAGCTCTGCCAGAAGCACGGAGGCCTGGTACCCATAAGCGAGATCCTGGAGATGGCGGAGCAGAGGGGCATTGACCAGAAGGACGCAAACAAGCTCCTGAAGGAGATGAAGAGGAAGGGCGAGGTCTACGAGCCCAAGCTCGGCTACCTCAGCAGCCTGGGCGGTTCATAGGACTCACTGAAAGATTCTTAAGTTTCATAAGGGGGCAGGGGATAATTCTCAGCCATCCTCACCTCCCGGTGATCTCTTGCTTCCCCTAGAAAAGGCCTCCACCATTCTCAAAGCCCATCCTCTCTGTGATCACTGCCTGGGCAGACAATTCTTCCACGAGGTCGGGGGCAGAAACAGCGACCAGGAACTGGGCAGGGACATAAGGCTTGCCCTGAAGCTCCCGGAAATTGAAACAAGTGAATGCTACCTGTGTTCACAGCTTCGCCCTGAACTAGAGAAACTCGTCCAGGGTGTTTCCCAGAGAACGGCAGGAATCGAGTTCAGGACTTTCCTGGTAGGTCTGAGCGTGCCCAGGGATACTGTGGATCTGGAGGACGAGCTCAGAATAAGGTACTCGCTCCTCGGAAGCGAGTCGATAAGGAGAGAGCTGAGCCGGGAGGTAGGGGAGAGGCTATCCGGCATGCTGGATAGGGAGGTCGACTTCGAGAAGCCCGACGTGACATTCATCTTCGACCTCTCAGCACGGCCGGGGAAGCTCATCATCCAGATAAACCCCGTGTTCATACTCGGCAGGTACAGGAAGTTGCAGAGGGGGATCTCCCAGACGGATCGTTTTTGCCCATCCTGCAGAGGAAAGGGTTGTGAATTATGCTTTTTTACAGGCTACGAGAACGAGGAAAGCGTGGAATCACTCATATCAAAGCCCATCGCGAGAGCCTTCAGGTCAAATGAGTGGAAGTTCCACGGTGCCGGGAGGGAGGATGTTGATGCTCGCATGCTCGGGAGCGGGCGCCCATTCGTCGTGGAGTCACTCCGACCAATGAAACGTTTCGTGGATATGGCGAAGATCCAGGGAGAAATTAACCAAAAATCTCTCGGTAAGATAGAGGTGCTGGGGCTCGAGGAGTCGACAAGGCGTCATATGCAGCACATCAAGACCAAGAAATTTGACAAGACCTACGAGGTCGTTGTCGGTGTTCCCGGGAAGTTTGACGAGGAAAAACTGGGCGCCATTCCCGGTATCCTTACCGGGTGTGAGATAAGGCAACAAACACCCGTTAGGGTAATACCCCGGAGGAAGGATGCAATACGCAGGAGAATAGTCAAAGACCTTGAGATAACCGACAGGAACACGGAGAAGGGCACCTTTACGATCAGAGTACGGTGCGAAAGCGGCCTATACGTCAAGGAACTCGTGACCGGCGATGGTGGGAGAACACAGCCAAATATCTCAGAGCTCATCGAAGTAGAGAACCTGGAGGTTAGGACACTGGACGTGGTCAGGGTCCACGACGAATTCTCCTGACCACCCGTTATCCTCCCGTGAGCAAACCCTGCAGTGGAGTACTGCTCGGGGTTTTCTGTTAGTGGAGATCCTACTGGAAAACCCCCGGGTAATATAGAGATATATTTATATTGAGTTTGGACCCTTAAATAGGAGAATCACCCTAGTTATCATGGTAAGGCAGGGCACGTCGATCGAGACCCGTGTGGTCATGAGCTAGTTTTGTCCGGTGTTAGCTATGGTCGAAAGGTCAAGAGGTTCGAGATCCAAGACGAGGCATAAGCTGTCGAAGAAGGTCCGCGAAAAGGGCCTGCCTAAAATACGGAGGGTCACCCAGAAGTTCGAGCAGGGCGACATAGTTCACATCAAGATAGATCCGTCTGTCCATCACGGTATGCCTCACCCCAGGTTCCACGGTTTCACGGGCAAGGTGATCGAGGGCAGGGGAAGGGCTTACCTGGTTAGTATCACCCACGGAAAAAAGGAAAAAACGCTGATCGTTTCGCCCGAGCACATGCTCCCCCAGAGGTGATAACAGATGCTTGCTAAAGAGGTCGTTTCCGAGAGGTATGTTACAACACCCGAGGTCAAAGAGATACTCAACAAGCGTTCTAAGGCCGATGACCTCAGGTACGAGCAGAGAACGGCCCTCGATTATGCGATTCGTTTCTCCAGAACCACCGGCAATGAAGCAAGCAAGCTGGTGAAAAAGCTGCTGAAGGAGGTAGATGGTCTCAAGGAACATCAGGCCGTACTAATCGTGAACCTGCTGCCCGTGGACAAGGACGACCTTCAGCTCATATTTGCCAAGGAGAGGATACGCCTCGATGACGCCAAGATCGATTCGATCCTGAAAATCGCTGATAATGCAAAGCTCATCGAGATATCCAAGATAGAATCTGAGCTTGAGAAACAGAAACAGGCCGAGAAGGAGGCCCTGGAGGAAGAGGAGCGTAAGCGTGCCCAGGAGGCCGAGGAGGCAGAGGCCTCCCAGCCAGAAGATGCTGAGAAGGCGGCGGAGACTGCCAAGTAGGCCCAGGGGGAAAAACCATGTATGAGACGTATGGCTATGTGCTGGACTACCTGAAAGAAGGATACCCCGAGGATGACAGGCCCAGCTACATGAAGGAATCAATCATCCAGATTATCGGGGATAGCAGGTTTACCCTACTGGAGGCAACTCCCAAGCCGAAGGTGGAAATTGAGGTATATGAGAGGGTATTCGTGGGCAAGACCGACCGGGAGAAGGTCGGGTTCATCAAGCGCAGGATCGCCTACGATGACCTGACCTCGGCTGCGAAGGTGGAGCTCCCGTACGTTGTGGAGAAAATCGTGGATGCCAAGAAGGACGAATTCATTGATTGGTTTAACAAGGCAACCCCCCTTACGACGAGGATGCACTCGCTCGAGTTAATACCGGGCATCGGAAAAAAGATCATGTGGGAGATGCTCAGCGAGAGGAAGAGGAAGCCCTTCGAATCATTCGAGGATCTTGCACAGAGGGTACACCTGGTGCCTGATCCCAAGAAGGCGGTCGTGAAGAAGATAATATCCGAGATCCAGGAAATGGACAAGTACTACCTTTTCGCGAACGTAATGAGGAAGTGAAGATGATCGCCCTCCCGGGCGGTTTCAGACCCAGGAAGGGTCTTGACCAGTACTTTCTACGGGACGAGTTTATCCTTGAGCGTGAGGTTTACCTGGCCGATATCAAGCCGACGGATGTGGTCCTGGAGATCGGTGCAGGAAATGGCTCACTCACCCGGCTTATCTCGGAAAAAGCCCGCAAGGTCATCGCGGTCGAGAAGGACCCGATACTGGCCGGGTTCCTGCGGGATTCCCTGCATGGCAGGGTGGAGGTTATCAAGGGCGATGCCCTTGAAATGGACTTTCCGAGCTTCGACAAGGCCATGGGAAATCTCCCGTACTCGGTTTCGAGCCCGCTGATCTTCAAGCTGCTGGAGCACGACTTTATCCTCGGTGTATTCTGCCTCCAGTACGAATTTGCCGAGAAAATGACCTCCTCCCCCGGATCCAGGAATTACTCCAGACTGTCGGTCATGATATCGCTGAGAACCTCCATGACAGTACTCTCGATGACGGTCCCAAGGGAGTCTTTCTGGCCAGAGCCCGGCGTGGACTCTGCCATTGTGAAACTGGCGCCGGAGAAGAACCCCGGCCTGGACAGTTTATCTTCCGAGGTCATCAGGATGATATTCACCCACAGGCGCAAGACCCTGAGGAATGCTGTCCGTGATTCCGATGGCCAGCTGGAGGAATTACTTGGATTTGGCCAGGACTCGGTACTTGAGGGGGTCAAGACGGATTACGGGGTGAGGGTTTTCGAGATGAGCCCACCAGATGTCCTTGCCTTCGCCAGATCTGTGGTGGACCTGGCCCGGGAGAACCCCGACTGAATTAGCCGCAAAGAGGAAAATATTATACGGTACCGTTCAAAGGTATTCCAAGCGGCAGGGGACCCGAAATGAGAAAAAAGGACATCTTAAGGAGGAGTCGCTTTGATGAAGACCCGGATGAGGCCGTTCACGCATTCATCTCCTCCATCGAACAGGACCGCAAGATCCTCGAAGCCGACATATGGGTGGACAGGGCCCACGTCCTCATGCTGAACCGGCAGGGAATGATATCACAGGCCGACGCCACCGCAATCCTGGGTGAGCTTGACTCCATATCCTCCCTGGAATGGTCCGACCTGCTTGACGGGAAATACGATGACGTTCACGTTCTAGTAGAATCCAGGATCATCAAGAACCTGGGCGAGGATATAGGGGGCAGGCTCCATACGGCCAGATCGAGGAACGATGAGGTCGTTGCATGCGTCCGAATTGCCCTGAGGGAGGACCTGCTTGACATAATCGAGGACCTGCTCGATCTCAATCAAACTTTGCTTGATATCGCCGGGAAACACATCGAGACCATCATGCCCGGCTATACACACCTCCAGAGGGCCCAGACGACCACGCTGGCACACCACCTCCTCGCCCACTGCCAGTCAATAAAACGCGATGTCGAGAGGTTGAAGTCCTGTTTCGACCGGGTGAACGTCAACCCACTGGGTGCCGGAGCCCTGTCCTCGACTTCCCACCCGATTGATCCCGGTCTCACAGCCGACCTTCTGGCCTTCGACGCGGTCGCGGATAACTCGATGGATGCCGTCGCCTCCCGCGACTTTCTCCTCGAAGCCATCGGCGATCTATCAATCTCCGGGGTGGGCCTGAGCAGGATGGCGGAAGAGCTCGTCCTGTGGAGCACATCCGAGTTTGGTTTCATAGTCCTCTCCGACGCCTATTCCTTTACAAGCTCGATAATGCCCCAGAAGAGAAACCCCGACGTGGCCGAGCTCTCAAGGGGGAGGATCTCCTCTGTCATAGGAGATATGGTCTCATCCCTCTCAATATGCAAAGGGCTGCCGCTTTCCTATCACACGGACCTCCAGGAGGCAACCCTCCACCTCTGGAGGGCGACATCCACGATGAGGGATGTCATACGCGTCCTGCGTGGTGCTATCTCCACTATGAAGGTAAATGAAGCCGCGATGGCGGACTCGGCGGGGAAAGGTTTTCTCTGGGCAACGGATTTGGCCGACGCGCTGGTCGCTGAACACGGGGTTCCCTTCAGGAAGGCCCACTCCATCGTCGCCGAGCTTGCCAAAACACTGGAGGATTTCGGGAACCCCGGGGAGATATCACGTGAACTTCATGAGGCCTCCCGGAAGCTGGGAAAAACCCTCGAGATGGATCCCAGGTCCATTTCCCGGGTAATGGATGCACGGAAATCCGTCGGGAGGAGGACTGCATGCGGGGGCCCCTCCCCCCAGACGACCCGTAGATCCATTAAAAAATCCCGGAAGGCCGCTGACAGGGCCCTCGATTGGGTGAGAGGGAAGAGGTGTAAGATAGATGCTGCCAAATCCAGGGTCAGGGCCATGCAAGATGGTCAAGTCGGATAGACGCCGGTGTCCCAATGACGGTTGGGAAGAAGGTTGTTGAGGATCAAAGGGTGCGGAAATACCTGGATCTAGCTGAGGCCAGGCTGGAGGAGGCCCAGAAGAAGGGAACTGCCCGTGGGCTAATCGACAGGGCCGGAAGGTACCTGTCGGATGGCAAACACTACTTCTCCAAGGGCGACAACGCAACAGCCCTGGCATCGGTGAGCTACTCGCACGGACTGCTGGACGGGTCGAACCATGCTGCTGCGATGCCCGATGACCAGGCCAGGCGAATCCTGGCCGGGATTTTCCTAGACAGGCTGGGTGGGCCCCCACTTTCTGGAACGGCAGGCATTCCGGTCGATGGGGAGCGCCTCCGGGTTCTCGTCTCGAATCTTGAGAGGGAAGGCCTTCTCGTTCGCAGCGGTGGTAAGGTAGAACTGACCCCTCCTGGAAGGTCCAGGATCAAGGTGGGCCTCGTGGCAGGGGTCTTCGACCTCATACACCCGGGACACCTTGCATTCCTGAACTGGGCGAGGGGCCATGTTGACGTACTCTCCGCGATCGTGGCGAGAGACCCCAACTCGGAGTCGAGGAAGGGAAGGAAACCGGTCCAGAGCGAATCCGACAGGCTCAGCCTAGTCAGGGAGTTGAAACCCGTTGACCACGCGGTGCTGGGGAGCCATGATGACATGTACTCCCCCGTCCAGAAAATCGGGCCCGACTTAATCCTCCTGGGAAAGGATCAGGATATAGATGGGCGCCGGGTTAGGGCTGATCTGTTAAAAAGGGGACTGAAAGTTCGAATTATCAGGAGCAGGGTCTGGGACTCGGGGGAGCTTTCAAAGACGACCAGAATTTTGGATCGCATTGCCCGGGATATGAAACGCTAGCCGGGCAGGACCTCCAGGCACACAACGTCCCCGTCAGTAACCCCCATCTCGCTTCGAAGCTGGCTCGAGGAGACTATCTCCAGGACGTCCGGCGGATAATGGGTTCTGTCCGGGAGGAATATGGCACAGTTATCATTTGGACCTATCCTTATGGGATAACAGCGTCCTCCCCCGAAGCTCCTGTCCCCATCCCGGAATCCCTCGATCTTGATCCCGGGCCTCATCGAGATCTCCTGGACGGAGCAACTGGGCACCCTCAGGTTAAGCGTCCCGGGGTACGGTTCAAAGCCCAGCTTTTCCCTGAACTGGGAACGGTATCCCTCCTGGCTCATGTAATATGAACCCTCACCCACTCCCGTGAACAGCCTCCCCTCTATGATGCTACCCTCGAAAATTCGAGCCAGCTCCTCATGCAGGTTCCTCAGATGGGCAATGCCCGATGGGGTGATCTTCACCTTCTGGTGCCTTCCCTCCCTCTCCCTCCATACCAGGCCCTCTTCTCCCATCTGCAGGAGGAGCCTGCTGGCGGTTTGCTGGGATTTACCGAGGGATGACCCGAGTTCACGGGATGAAACCCTGACGTAATCTCTGTCCGCGCCCATCTTGGCCAGCTCAAGTAAAAAGACGAGTATTTGGATTCGCATTCTACTGACCGTTGATCATTGTACCTATACCCTTGTCCGTCAACAGCTCCAGGACCAGTGAATGTGGAATGTTGCCGTTCAGGATATGGCCTCTCTCCACACCTCTCTCAACGGCGCCCACGCACGATTCGAGCTTCGGCAGCATGCCGCCGCTCACGACCCTTTCCTTGATCAGGCTCTCAACGTCGGCGACTCCTATGGATGATATCAGCGTGTCAGGGTCCTTCGGGTCCCGCATTATGCCCATCACATCTGTCAGAAGTATGAACTTCTCTGCCCCCAGCGTAACTGCCAGCTCCCCGGCAAGGGTGTCCGCATTAATGTTAAGGCCCCTGCCCTCGCTGTCCATCCCGACCGGTGCGATAACCGGGATGAAACCGGCCCTCGATAGGTCGTCGACGACCTTTGTGTTAATCTGTTCTACGGATCCAACCCTTCCCAGCTTGGGATCCTTGACCCTGGCAATAATGAGCTTGCCGTCCTTCCCCGACAGGCCAACGGACCTGCCACCCTGTCTCTCCAGTTCACTGACTATCAGCTTGTTTACCTTGCCAACGAGGACCATCTCTACTATCTCCATGGTCTCCTCGTCGGTAACCCTCAGACCGTCAACGAACTCCGCCTTTTTATCCACCATCCCCATGAAGCGGGATATCTCGTCCCCTCCCCCGTGAACTACCACCGGATCCATGCCGACGAGCTTTAACAGGACTATGTCCTTGGCCACGTTCTCCAGGTTCTCCGGGCTAGAGCTAACGTTTCCACCAAACTTGACCACTATAACCTTGCCGTAGAGCCTCTGTATGTAGGGTAAGGCCTCGATCAGCGTCTTTGAGATCTCCCTTCTCGAAACCGGGCTTGACACCGAGACCACCAACGGAAATCCTAGGCGCCCTGCACGAGATATATATCTTGTCCAGACCCCAAGCACCATGCATGAGGATACAGGTTTCGGGAATCGGGGTTTCCTGTGCTCATTTCATCGAGATTGACGGCTCCTTTGAAACCCTTCACGGCCATAATATCACGCTCTCAGCAGAGGCCGAGGGTGCGGGAGAGGGAGGAATCGTCATGGACTTCAGGGAGCTGGAGAACCACCTGGAGAGTATCGCATCGAAAATCGACCACAGGCTCCTTATCCCAGATAATAACCCCGGGATCGAGACCTCCAGCCAGGACGGCTATACCGATATCAGGGCCGGTCGGAAGAGGTACCTTGTACCCACCGTAGATCTGGTCCTCCTGCCGCTGATCAATTCCACCGCAGAGGAAATCGGCAGGTGGGTATTCTCCGAGCTGTCAAAAAAATTACCCGAAGATGTCAAACTCCACTCCGTATCGGTCCAGGAGGTGGAGGGCAAGAGTGCACTGGTCGAATCCTAGGATGTCCGCGCCTTCTCCGCCCACTCCTTCCCATACACGGAGAGGGTGATCTCCTTCTGCCTGCCAGTGTAAGAGGTGGAGACGAAACCGCAGTTCTCGAGCGTGGCTATCTGCTTGGCGGCCATCACCCTGTCGGTTGGTGTCGGTTTCCGACCTAGGAGCTCCACCAGAAGATCCGTTATCGACGGTGCCGTTCCCCCAAGCTTCTCAAGGGCCTCCAGGTAATCCGGTTCTATTTCCTCCTGCTCGATCCTGATTGGCAGGGGAGGACATTTCAGTACCTTCCTCACCCCGATTGCCAGCTGCGGGACCCTGAACTCCTCCAGGCCCTTATCCACTACCTCACCCATCCGCTGAAGCTTTGCAGCGTCCTTGGTCTCGATGTAGCCCTTCAGCTCCCTGCTGATTGCCTCCAGGGTTCGGCGCGCCACGTCAGGGGTAAAATAGGACCTAGGGCTAACGTAGTAGATTGACGCCCCCATCTCGAGGGCCGCCAGGAAAAGCGCGCAGGAGACGATCCGTGTCCCGGAGGAGATGTCGACTATGAACTCCGCGTCATCCCCGAGCCTGGCAAAAATGGCCCTGAAATCCAGGTATGCATCCAGGAGATCGAAGAAATTTACCTCGAAGGAGGTTATGTCGATCATGTCCTCGTCGATGGGGATTATCGGATCCTCGACCAGCTTCTTCTTCAGGTCCTTGAGGATCTCCTCGACAGCTATCTCGACTGCCGACATCTCTGATGATTTCTTCTTATTCCTGACGATGAAGACCTTCTCGGGTTGAAGGTGCGTGATGGCCCCAATGATCCTGTCCCTCTCGAGGCCCTGGGGAATTAGCAGATACCTTGGCACAATAACACCACTCGATAATTATCATCTTGGAGTTATAAATCTTAATGTTTTCGATTTTTTCCTGAATATTATATCTCTAAATGAAAATGAGTATAATTTATACACACTTAACCATAAACGTTTTTATTGTTGCTATTCAAAACACGAATTGATAATAATAAAGTGGATCAAGATGCTCGTTATAGGTGCCGATGAGGTTGGCTCTGGAGATACGTTCTGCGGTCTCGTGGTCTCCGCCGTCTGCCTCGATGAACACCAGATGGATGCCCTGAGGGAAAAAAACATCCGGGACTGCAAGAAGATCAGCGACAGCATGATCGGGCAGTACGTTGGCTGGATGACCGAGCTTGGCGTCCGCCACAGCACCATGGCCCTCGACCCGGATAAGTTAAACGGCCTCCTGTCCGATGAAATGGACCACGTCGAGGTGCAGAACATACTTTACTACAAGGCGCTAAGCAGCCTGGTCCAGAAGGTGGGGATCCCCGACGAGGTCTTCATCGACCAGTTTCCAGGGGCCAACATCAGCGTCGACCACCTCGACATCAAGATGATACCCAGGGCAGATGAGAACCAGATCCCTGTTGCGGCTGCAAGCATAATGGCGAGATCAACTTACCTGGGCATGAGGAAATCACTGGGGAAGGAGCTTGGGATGCAGATTCCCCTTGGAAGTTCAAACGTCCGCGGAGTCCTGAAGCAGTTGATAAACATGGAGGTGGATATCTCAAGGTACGCAAAGATGTATCCAAATAACGTTAAGGCGGTCCTCAGGGAATCAAGGTAGGGGACCATGGCCCAGGGGATCAAAAACCTCTTCTCTCACCTTTCAAGGTAAATAAAATAAGCTAAGATAATACAAACATTTTTGAATAATTAGTCATGGTAATAGAACATGCCGTCGCCACGGAAAAAAACCTTACAGGAGATAAACAACAGGATTAAAAACGGCGATGCCGTTGTGGTGACGGCCGAGGAGATGCCCGCCATCGTCAGGGAAAAGGGCGCTCCCGAGGCCGCCAGGGAGGTCGACGTCGTAACAACCGGTACCTTTGGTGCCATGTGCTCCTCCGGAGCATGGCTGAATTTCGGCCACTCCGATCCCCCAATAAAGATGAAGAGGATCTGGTTAAACGAGGTCGAGGCATACACCGGTGTTGCCGCCGTCGATGCCTTCATCGGCGCCACCCAGATGAGCGAGAGCAGGGGATATGATTACGGCGGAGGCCACGTCATAGAGGACCTGCTGGGAGGCAAGGAGGTGTCCTTAATGGCGGAGTCCTACGGTACCGACTGCTACCCGAGAACCCGCGTCGAGACCCAGATATCCCTAAGTGACCTCAACCAGGCCGTTATGCTAAACCCGAGGAACGGATACCAGAGGTACAACGCCGCCACAAACGGCAGGGAGGAGACGATATACACCTACATGGGGGCACTCCTCGCAGGCATGAGGAACGTGACATTCTCTGGAGCTGGGATCCTCAGCCCGCTCTCAAACGACCCGGAGTACCGGACGATTGGCCTCGGGACGCGGATCTTCCTCGGGGGCGGACGGGGATACGTAATCGGCGAGGGAACCCAGCATTCGCCCGCAGGCGGGTTTGGTACCCTCATGGTCAGGGGTGACCTCAAGGAAATGAACCCGGAATATATTCGCGGCGCCAGTTTCCAGCGGTATGGTACTACCCTCTACGTCGGCCTCGGCATTCCGATACCAATCCTGGATGAGGACATGGCCAGGTTCACCGCTGTGACGGACGCAGACATAACCACGGACATCCTCGATTACGGTGTCCCCAGGCGCGATCGCCCGGTGGTAAAGGAGACCAACTACGAGGAGCTCAGGTCGGGGCGGGTTACCATAAATGGCCGGGAGGTCCCCGTCTCCCCCCTCTCCAGTTTCAAGGTCTCGAGGAAGATTGCAGGTGAGCTCAGGGACTGGATAGAGGGTGGAGATTTCACGCTCACGGCTCCCATCGAGCGCCTGCCAAGAAAGACCAAGTTTAAACCCATGAAGGCAGAGCCCAAGGTTCCCTTCGTGGAGGAGATTGGCACGGGAAAGGTGGTGACGGGAACCGTGGACATGACCATCAGCGAGGCGGCCAAGCTCCTTACCCAGGAGCGGGTCGATAGCCTGATAATTCAGGACTCCGTTGGGGCCCTCTCGGGAATCCTGACCTCTTGGGACATTGCCAAAGCTCTGGGCAGGGGTTCGGAGACCGTGGGCGAGGTCATGACGAGAAAAGTCATCGTTGCCCGAAAGGGGGAGCCCATCGACCTTGCAGCGAGAAAGCTTGAGAAACATCACATCTACTCCCTCCCAATAATCGATTCAAAGAGGAGGACACTGGGAATCATCTCGGAGGACGATATCGCAAGGTTCGTAGGGAGGAGGAAATGGTGACCTACTTCCATCTTGAATTCCCGAGGGAAATAGTCTCGAAACCAGTCGTGTCCGATGCCATACTGGAGACGAAGGTAACCATCAACATCCTGAGGGCGAGGATCGACGAGACGCATGGAGACATGATAGCTGACGTCACGGGCCACAGGTCGAGGATCAAACGGTTCGCAAAGTATCTGGCCGGGCTCGGGGTTCTCGTCGAGGAGATCGAGGACAGCGTCTCGGTTCAGGTAGACGGTTGCACCCACTGCGGCGCCTGCCTCTCGGTATGCCCCGTGAAGGCGATATCCATGGACTCCGACGGGAACGTGGTCTTCGACCAGAAGAAATGCATCTCCTGCGGGGTCTGCATCCCGGTATGCCCGGTCAAGGCCATAAGCGCGCCACCGATCTAGGCCCTGGAGTGAACCTCCGAATCCAGGACCAGGTCCTTCCCATCTCGGTCCACCTCGACCATATCAGGAAGCACTCCCCAAGCACCCATCCTCTCCCCGGAGATTATCGCGACCCCGCCGATCCCCAGCCTCTTGGCTTTTTCTATTCCCCTCTGGATCCCGTCAGTGCCCCTGACCTCGTTGCACACAGATGTCGCCAGCGCATCTGCCACAGCCGGGGAATCCGGTGTGAATGCAACCACGGCATCAGCATCTCCCAGGCTGATCGAGTTACCCACGGTACCCGAGCTGGTGCATAGCCCAGCAAATGACCCTCCGGGGGTAACCCTGAACCCCATTGAGCTGAAGGGGGAATCGCCCGCGAATATTCCGACGGTGAAAGGTCCAACCCCGTGAATGCACAGGTCTCCCCCGTTCTCGACGATGACGCTGGATGCGCCCGCCTCCACCGCGGCAAGGGCAGCCACGTGAGCCAGGACCCCCGCAATGGATGCGAAGGGACCGACCTCTGCCAGCCTCCCAGCATCGTACATCGAGCCTATAAACCAGGGCATGGGCACATCAGGCCTCTCCACTGGTTCCAGTGACCACCTGAAATCCGGAAACCGTTCAAAGTGGGACAGGATATCTTCCCTCGCCTCCGAAACGGCACCAATAACCCGGTCCTCTACCCCACCCTTGTCCGACTTGACAAGTAGACCGGTTTCCCCCATATTCACGGAGTAGCGATGAAGTTTCATCTAGTACGCTCTCGCGACCATCACTATGTGTTTCGCGGGTTTCCCGCATGCAATGCAGGTCTTCCCCTCGGGGACGTCATCACTGCCAAACACGGTTCCCCGGACGTCCGCATCGGTCAATTCCTTGACCTCCTCGGCGCATGCCTCCCCGTCCATCTCCCTTGAGCAGAAGGGCACATTTACGAAGCCGCCTTTCTCGGCAAGTATGCTAGAAAGCTCATCCATGTCATCTGTCTCGGCTACGTGGGTATTCAGATATTCCTCGGCCCTCTCTCTCAGGTTATCAAGCAAACTTTGCCCCAGCTCACCTATCTCTTCAGCTGCATCCTCAAACCTGACCTCCCCCTTCTCCCCGGTGTCCCTTCTCACAAGAGTGACGGTCCCGTTACTCAGGTCTCTCGGGCCGATCTCCGCCCTGATAGGAACTCCTTTCATCTCCCAGTAGTAGAATTTCGCACCGGGTTTCTTGTCGGAGTCGTCAAGGAAGACCCTCCATCCAGCATCCTTCAGGATTCCGGCCAGTTCAACGCACTTGTCCCTGACGCCCACGTCCTTGCCCTTGAAGATTATCGGTACCACAACCACCTGGACCGGCGCAACGGCCATGGGAATCACCAGTCCCTTCCTGTCACCGTGCATTGCCCCCAGTACGGCTAGAGACCTGGATATGGGCGGTCCGTAGCACGTCTGGTGAGGAGTTTGCCTATCTCCCTTCTCGTCCTCGTAAGCAAGCTCGAAGGCCCTGGCAAAACCCTGTCCCAGGTAGTGCGTAGATGGGAGCTGGACAACCCTCCCGTCCGGCATAAGTGCATCGGCGGCATAGGTGTCCTCGGCGCCCGCAAATTTATCGAAGGCCGGTCTCCTGAAGAAGATCAGGGGTATCCCCAGTTTCTCATTCAGCACCGCCCGTGTGGTTTCCATGTCCGCGTTAACCTGATCCAGTGCCTCATCCCTGGTCGTGAAAACGTCGTGGGCCTCTATCCACAGGAACTCCCTTCCCCTTATGAGGGGTTTCGTGGCCTTGGTTTCGTAACGGTAGACGGCACAGCTCTGGTACAGCCTGAGTGGAAGGTCGGTGTGGGAGCGGATCCAGAGTGAATACATCTGGTAGAATGCAGCCTCGGAGGTTGGCCTCAGGGCGAGTTTCTTCTCGAGAGCTCCTTCACCCGCCTCAGTTACCCAGAAAACCTGGGGGCTGAAACCCTCGACATGGTCCTTCTCCCTCTCGAAGTTCTCCTCCGGTATGACGACGGGGAACAGCGTCGGGCTGTGTCCCCGCTTCTCAAGCTCTCCCTCCCAGATCGAATACAGTACCTTGGCCATGCGCATAAGCCAGGGACGGTAGACCACGAAGCCCTTAACGTCATATCTGAGGTCCACTAGGTCCGCGGTCTTCAGGATCTCGCTGTACCAGGTCGAGAAGTCCTCCTTTTCTATGTTGAATATCTCCTTTGAGGAGGTCGTGCCTTCATCCGCCAACATTCCTCACTCGGCAGAAGGCCCTCTGGAAGTTTTATTACTCTTTCCAGAATCCTACAATACGTTTTCATCAGTTTCCGGGGAACAATCCTAGTCCTTCTTCCTGACGCGGATGACCTCTCCCAGCGTTACATTATCATCCGTTGAGTGGACCGAGGTGGTAATCTCATCCTCAAGCCCTGCCTCCTCCAGGAGACTGATCTTCAGGAACCTCTCCAACTTCTTGGCAAGCGCTATGCTGGGAGCCAGGGTTTCGGACTCCAGCCGGTGGATCGTTGAGGATTTCTCGCTCACTTTCTTACCCAGATCCTCCTGCGTCAGGCCTTTACGCTCCCGCGCGGACCTTATCTTGGCCCCATAGCCGTCAATGACGTCGAAATCGGCCGTTTTTCGGCCAACGGAGGCCTTCTTGGACCCCGTTGCCCTACGTGGAGCCCTTGATTTTTTATCGGGACCTGACTTCACCTCGACTGGTTTCCCGAACCTAGAACACCTGTCGCAGACCTCAAGGGTTGCCCTGTCGACCAGTACCGTCCTAAGATGCCTTACCTCTGAACCGCAGATCTCACAGATCATTACATACCGCCTGATGTTAATTCCCTATTAACTGAATATATTTAAATTGCGCTCGCCATTCTCCATGGGGAGGGCCGAGAAGTGTCAGAGGCTGGGACCGTCACAGATGCCGACGAAGTCATCAGCACAAATATTCAGCTTCACAAGAAAATTAGATACCTCGAGTTCGAAAAAAGGAATATCGAGCGGGAGTACCTTCGCCTGGAGAAGGAGCTCAAGACCCTTCGCTCGGAAATACGCAAGATGCACGAGGCACCTCTCGTGTCATCGACGCTGGTAGAGAAGCTCTCCGATGAAAAGGCCATCGTACGGTGCCACAACGGGGAGTTCGTCGTCGAGGTATCGGAGTACATAGACAAGGAAGAGCTTTCTCCGGGCTCAAGGGTCGCCCTGAACAGCCGGAATTACGCCATCGTTGATCTTCTCCCGGCACCGAAGGATCCGCTGGTGCTCGGAATGGAGCTCTACGACAAGCCCGAGGTCTCCTACGAGGACATCGGCGGCCTCGATGAACAGATAGGCGAGCTCAGGGAGATAGTTGAGCTTTCGCTAACGAACGTCGACCTCTTCAAGGAGGTTGGCGTTGATCCCCCCAAGGGAGTTCTCCTCTACGGACCCCCTGGAACCGGCAAGACCCTCGCTGCAAAGGCCGTCGCCCGTCAGACTAACGCCACGTTCGTCAGGATAGTCGGGTCGGAACTTGTGAAGAAGTACATCGGCGAGGGGGCGAGAATGGTCCGCGAGATATTCCAGTTCGCGCAGGAGAAGCAGCCCTGCATAATATTCATAGACGAGCTGGACGCGATAGGTGCAAAGAGGGTGGACAGCGGCACGAGCTCGGACAGGGAGGTTCAACGCACTCTTATGCAGCTGCTATCAGAGGTCGATGGCTTCGACCCATGTGGAAACGTCAAGGTGGTGGGTGCAACTAACAGGTCCGACATCCTGGACCCCGCCCTTCTGAGATCGGGAAGGTTCGACCGCCTAATCGAATTCCCGCTTCCCGACATGGATGCCAGAACGAGGATCCTCCAGATCCACACGAGAAAAATGAACCTCAAGGAGGTCGACCTCAAGGCCATTGCCATTGAAACCGATGGTGCATCCGGGGCCGACCTGAAGAACATCTGCACAGAGGCGGGCATGTTCGCCATCAGGGAGCGAAGGAACCACATTACCAGGGAGGACTTCAGAAGCGCTCTCTCGAAGGTACTCGGATCTTCCCTGACCTACGAGAAGGAAGCGTCCACGGTATACGTTTAACCCTTTCAAGCGATGATGTAAGAGCCCTTGCTGAACTGATGAGGAAGATCTTGAGTTCTGAGCTTGCGGGGTTTGACCTAGCGGGAAAGTTAGGCTCTTGACGTTATCTCCTTGAACCTTTTCAAGTCATTCACGTTGGTGAAGGTCTCCAGACCGGGATCTAGGCCAGCGAACTCCTCAACAGGTACGTACCTTGTCCGAAGTGAGTCGAAGAGCCTCGAGACCTTTCTCTCGCCCCTGGTACAGATTCTTTCCAGGACCCCGATGGCAGGTACCCTTTCCACCACGACGTGCAGCGGCTCTATGAATCCATTCGGATGCCTTGGAACCACGGCCTGGTACTCTGAGGCCAGTGAGAACTGCAGCTCGATAACGTCACTGCTGAGAAATGGCATGTCTGCGGCTGTTATGAAAACCCTCTCGGATTTGATGTCCCTTGACCCGGCCAGAATACCACCGAGTATTCCCGGGGCGCAGTCAACGCAGGAATGGACTCCCGTCAATTTCGAATACCGATCGGCGCGATCCACCGTAGACGTGGAAATAACCAGCTCATCAAGGAATTCCAAGCTCCGGACCACCTCCTCCAGCAGCGTCCTCCCGCCGCCAAAGTCCAGCAGGGCCTTGTCCACTCCCCCGAATCTCCTCGATTTGCCACCCGCCAGGATTATTCCTCCCCGCAAGACCTCACCCATCTATATCCCTTATTTTCCCCACCAGCGTTCCATCCTCCAGGATTGCGGTGGAGTTTGGTATGTTCAGGCAGTTCTTGGCTAGGGGGCCCAGAGGGGTCTCCACGTTGAAACCCGTGCCCCCGAACAGCCTGTTGAAGCATGGAAGAATAACCACGCCGAGTTTCCTGTTGTAATCATCGATCTCGGATGGAAATCGCTCTAGAACCCTTGACCAGATGGGCCTTGATTTGATGAAGCAGGCAAGGCGGCTCTGCACTCCCAGCGAGTCCTTCAGCACGATCGCCGGGTGGCTGTGGCCGATAACAAGGTGCCTGCAACTGAAGAGCTCGCTCCTGGGCCAGGTGTGGCCGTGGAAAAAGCCGACGTTGCCCCTGATCTCCCCACGGACACTCCCGAACCTCACGTTTTCCGCGTGTATTATGGAATTCAGACCCACGTCGTGGTTGCCCTTGATTATAGTGATATCAACGCCCAGATCCCTGACGAAACGCTCCAGTTCCTCGTACTCCCAGTCCCCGACGTAGGGTATGTTGTGCTTGAAATCACCGGTTATTATGACCTCTGCGGGGTCAAGCTGGTCTATGAGACCTAGCAACCTCTCCTTGATGGCACCCGTCTGGGACGGTATCCTCATGCCCCCATCGTGGAATAACTCGAACTCGTACCCGAGGTGCAGGTCGGACACGACGAGTATCCTATCTCTGGGGAAGAAAAGGCCCCTCTCAACGGGTCTCATTGCCAGAGAAAGGGCCGGCGGGATTGAAAAGTCGCACCACGCCGGCTACCCAGTGTTTTTATACTTTCACTCGACGTTTATCTCAGGGGGATTGATGTAGTCGTGGTACTTGGTGCCCACGTCTGCCTCGGATGTGCTGCCATCGTGGATATAGAGCCTGTAGTTGAAGACGAGTTCCTCGCCCCCCTTCAGGGTGTAGTCACCCCGGATCGACTTGTCGTTGTAGAAGTAAGAGAGGCCGAAGCAATTCGCGGTCATTAACCCGTAGTTCCTGACGTGCCAGTTAGTCGGGTGTCGCAGGTTCGACGGATGGTCCATGACCGCTATCCCGGCCACCTTGCCCTCCGTCGGGCCGTAGTAGTCGCACCAGTGGGCCTTTTTCCCCCAGGTCTCGCCCTCGTTTATCCCCCCGAAGGAGTTCTCGATGGTCCCGCCGCGGGGCACGTCGATGGAGCTTGCCATCCTCACGGAGATTATACCTCCCTCCTTCGTGTCCCCGAAGAATACATCGCCCTCGGTGGCGACCAGTTTCACCTCCACATCGATAACGTGGCCGACGTCCTGGATGTTGTAGAACTTGAAACTGCTCCACTCCTCCATGACCTTCTTGCCCTCGGAGCTGACCCAGTCATTCTTGGTACCGATCTTGGCAAAAACCGGGCCCGAGGTCTGTTCCGTGAAATCCTTATGAACCGTCCCCCCGTGGCCCTCGCCCTCGCTCCAGTTATCGACCTCATTTACCTCGCCGAAGGCCACCCATATTGACCTGTGGTGCCTGTGGTCAGTGGATTCTCCCTCTACCTCCTTCATGGGGTAGGACCTCGTTACCTTTACCCCGCTCGGGGCAAGCACCGGAAAGAGGTACGGCCTTACGAAATCTTCTCCTCCATGGACGTAGGTGGTGAAATGCTCTCCCGATATTTTCACATCGATAGCGTCCTCACGAGGCACTAGTTCCACTGCGCCATTTCCCTTAGAGTTTTCGCCGCTCTTCAGGGTCAGAATCTCGGATTGCTCAGCGTCGAGGCTGGCAACAATGAATGATATCAAGGTTCCATCTTCGCCCGATTCGAGCTGTAGAGGAATCTCGCTTCCACCTTCGTCCAGAAGTACTGCCTCATCGAACTTCTCTGGGATAAGAATGCTCACTGGACAGTTCATTCTGGCATGGTTCCCTGCATATACAGAAATCTTCTTCTCCATGGGGTATGCCCTCCGAAGGGGGCACCCCATGGGACTTTTAACTATTTTCAGAGGCCCGTTAAACCTGTTCAATCATCGAACACGCCTCCCACAAGACGGAAGGATGAACCGTGTGGCATGTGCTCGACCCGGATTGACGGGAAATTTTCAGCCACGTAATTGGTAAGGGTCACCATTCCCGGCTCCTCGGATGTCCCGTGGTTCACCCTTATTACCGGGTGTCCCAGATCCTTGGCCATCTGTATTTCCCTCCAGTAGATGGATCCGTCATCGCAGACGATCGAGCAATCGCAACCCATCTCGAGGTAGGTACCTATGGCGCAACCGCAACCGGTGCCAATTCCCACCCTCGAAACCAGTCTGTCCGGTTCTCCCGAGACCTGAACCAGCGGTTCGCCGATGCTCGAGCAGCGACTGGCCACATCAAGGGCAAATTCGTCAAGTTTCACGGGATCGATGTCGTATCTATGCTGATACCCGCCTGCCCCTACGGATTCGGGGCCTCCTTCCAGGCCCAGAAAGCGGGCCCAGGCCCAGGGAATTCCTATCTCCGGCCAACGATCCCAGCTGTCATGTATTCGAACTATGACCAGACCTTGTTTCTCAACCAACCCAAGTTTTTCCGCGGCCCTGGGCTCGCCCCAGGGGTTCCTGTCAAGGTGATCCCAGAAGGTTGGCTCGTGGCAGATCACGAGGTCATGCCCCTTTGAAATGGCCTCCTGCAGGGCGGATAATCCCGGCATCCACGTCACCAGGCAGCTCCGTACCCGGGTTTCGGGGTCGCCGATAATCACCCTGTCAACCGTTTTGTTACGATCTACCCAGTCGGCCCTTGACAGGAAGTGCTCCACGATATCCTTTACCATCATTTCGTTCCAGCGGTTAAAGGATCCCGTTAAAATCGGTTTCTTAACACTAGAGGTTGAACCTGGTAACGCCTACCTCCCTGTAGGCGGTTCTCCGCACCATCAGCGTCCACACTATCGCTCCGCTGATCATCCCCGTCCCACTTACCGTGAACCACTCTATGACGTAGACCCAGATAAGGGCCTCGTCCTTTGCCGCAAGGGCCAGCTCTGATACCTCAGTGATCTTCTCCAGGGCCTCCTCCAGGCTCGAGAGGCTGTCCTCGTACTCACCCTGTACGTAGAGCCTGATTACTTCCTTCCTCATGTCGTCCGCCATCTTCAGTTCAGTCTCGGCATTCCTGAGGTTTGCGCCGAACTTCTCCGCGAAATCCATCACGGAAATTGAGTACGATCGTGAGGAATAGAAGCTAGTGAGCTTCGTCCTCAGCCTAAGGAAGAGCGTCGTGTCCTCCGGTATCTTCACCTTTGCCGAATAGTAAACGAGGTTGCTCATAACGAGGGGGGCGTAGCTCCACCTGTGAAATTCCTGTGGGCCGTTTCCGCCCCAGTCGAAGACGAAGGCCTCGGATCGTCCCTCGCCGATATCCCAGTACATCAGGATCGGCGACCCGGCCGGGTACCGACTGCTCCTTGCGATCACCTTCGCACCGCTTTTTTCCTCCACCCTCTGGTGGTTCCCCAGGGGAATGGTCTTCCAGGGTATATTCCTGACCAGAGGATGGTCCTCGAAACCCTCCTGGATAACCATGAAGTACTTCCTGCCGAGATCCCAGTAATCCGGCGGGCAAAGACAGGGAAGTATCTCCCCGACGGGTGAAGGTCCCCAGCTGGGGTGGGATGCCTGCCCGCCAAAGGACTGGGGGCCCCCGCCCATCAGGAATCCCTGCCCGGTTTCGATCACCCCATCCCTGACCCAGTTCTGGATCTTGGCCGGGAAGAATGGCTCCCTCGCATCCGCGATAATGACGACGTCGAAATCAGACCTGTATCGTTTCTCGGTCCTCGGCATGTACATCCTCAGACGGGTGGCCGCCTCCTCGATTGAAGCGTAGGCGGTCGTGATGAATTCCACCGGGACGGGGGACATTACTATCAGAGGGTCCTGAGCCAGTATGGGGGTTACGAAACCGGCCTTCATCAGGGCATCGCCCATGAAGAGCACCCGGATCTGCCCTGTCTGGGGGTCGACCTTTGGCTCATCATCCCCGATGCAGGCTGGCAACACCATCAAAACGCAAAGGAATATTGCCAGTTCCATTATCCGCAAGCTTTCACCTTCCCATGCTGGATACAGAGCCAATTAACTATTTTCAGGGCGTAAATTTCCCCGCCATCACACAGAATACCTCTCAAGTTTCCCCTCATCGACATCGATTCCCAGGCCATCTCCCTCCGGGACCATCAGTCTGCCGTTCTCGAGCCTTGGTGATTCTTTAAGAAGGTCATCTTCAAACATCCAGGACCCTATCAGCTCCGCGCCATATGTGAAAACCCTGGACGAGACGGCCAGGTGAAGGCCTCCGAGGGATCCCACTCCCAGCTCGGGCATGCTTCCCACCATACAGGGAATTCCCCCGCCCTCCGCGATGGCTGCAAGCTTGGCAGAGGGGCGAAGGCCACCCGGCTTCATTATCTTGATGTTGAAGATGTCCGCGGCGGCCCCCTCCATAATTTTCATGGCATCAATCGGTCCGAAGAGGCTCTCATCCACCATTAGTGGTATGCTCGAATCCCTCCTGAATCTCGCAAGCCCCCGGATGTCATCCCGTGGGAGCGGCTGCTCCATCACCGAGACATCCAGCTCTGCGAGCTTATCTGCCACCATAATGGCGGTCCTCAGGTCGTACCCCTGGTTGGCGTCCACCTTCAGCTTTGGACCTGGACCTATTGCATCCCTGACCGCACTCGCTCTCTCGATATCAATTCCCGGTTCATCACCGACCTTGATCTTGATGGTACGAAATCCCTTTTTCACGTACCTTCTTGCCTCGGCCGCCATCGCCTCCGGGGTTTCAAAACCAATCGCCCAGGATAGATCCACCCCATCCTGGACCCTCCCGCCAAGCAGGTCGTGTACCTGTATTCCCAGGGACCTTGCAGCCAGATCGTGAAGGGCCACATCTATCCCCGCCCTCGCAAAGCTGTCAGCTCGGGCATCCTCGAGGTCGAGATGGATCCGCTCGATTTCCAGTGGGCTTCTTCCGGTAATAACACCCATCAGGCGGTCTATCTCGCCCAGCACGCTCTCCTGGGTCTGGGGCGAGTATGAGGACATCGGGGCGGATTCACCGTACCCCACCTCTCCGCCCCTCGTCACCAGGCGAACTATCACGTGCCTGCCATGGGTGGCCCTTCCACCTGCAATTGCGAATGGTTCGACGAAGGGCACCGAGACCGGTATATGCTCCACTTCGGCAATTTTCAACTGCCTCTCCCCAGAATCTCCAGCGCCACGCCGCGGTATATCTCGACTGCCTTCTCGACCTGATCGAGGGAAACGAGCTCGTTCTCCGTGTGGGCCCTCCCAATATCACCGGGGCCGAGGACCAGCGAGTCCGCACCTGCCAGGTTCCTGAGGGGATCGGCCTCGGTCCAGCCCCTCATCCCGATGGATTCAATCCTGGAGCCCATGATTGCTTCCTGCACCTCCCCTACCGTTTTCAACAGCACAGAATTCTCCCTTATCTCGAATGGATCCCCCCTCTTGAAGACCTTCACCTGGGATCCCCTTCCCCCAATGATCCTCTCAATTCTACCCAGGGCGTCATCCACGGTCATTCCCGGCATAACCCTGACATCAAGCCTCGCCTCGCACCTCACCGGTATCCTGTTAGTCGCATCCCCGCCGGAGATCACGCCCAGGTTCGTGGATGGCATCCCAACCATTGGATGCGACGGGAAGTCCCTGACCAGTTCCTCGATGTTCCGGCAAAGATCCACCATTTCCAGAATCGCATTCCTTCCCTTCCAGGGAATTGACCCATGCCCCCCAACCCCGTTTGTCGACAAGTCGAGGAACATCAGGCCGCTGTGGGCAACCACTGGAGCGAGATAGGTTGGCTCCCCGACGATAGCAAAATCACAGCGATAGCCTTTCTCCACGCAGGTCCTCACTCCCCGGCTGGAGACCTCCTCGTCCACCGATATCAGCAGGTCCAGTCGGCCTTCCAGTTCCTCCTCTGGAACACCGTCAAAGGCAGACATCATCGAGGCGATGCTTGCCTTGTCATCGCAGGATCCCAGCCCCCTCACAACACGACCATCCAGCTCCGACCGGGCCAATGAGGAGCCGCTGGGTGGCATCGTGTCCGAATGAGCGTTCAGGCATAGTATCGGTCTTCCATTTCCCTTGCTGGCGAGCAGGTTGTACCTGCCGCCACCCATGTCGTACCTCTCGGTCCTGGGTGCTAGCTCTCCCAGCATGTTCTCCAGGAGGGACATTATCTCGTGTTCCCTCCCGGTGACGCTCTCTATGTCCACGAGTTCGCAGAGCAGATTCTGGGCGTCCAAGTTATCGCCATCGTATTCATCTATCGGGATCCGGGATGACGGTGTTTGATATCGTGCCAACGCCCTGGACCTGGCAATCGACCACATCCCCCGGGACTATCGCGCTTATTCCCTCCGGGGTTCCTGTGGATATGATGTCCCCCGGCTCCAGGGTCATGTGGGAGGATATGAACTCGATGAGCTCTTCAACCGGGAATATCATGTCTCTGGTGTTACCCCTCTGCCTCGTATCACCGTTTACCCTGCACTCCAGGTCCAGTTCCTGGGGGTCATCTATCTCCTCGCGGGTCACGACCCAGGGGCCCATTGGACAGAACGTGTCCAAGCTCTTTGACCTGAACCAGGGATTCCTGAGCTCGATGTCCTTGATCTGCATGTTCCTAGCGGACACGTCGTTTAGCACCGTGTAGCCGAACACCTTCTCCATGGCATCTGCCCTCCCCGTCTTCCACGATTTTGAGCCGATTACCACGGCCAGCTCCACCTCGTGGTCAACCCTGCTGCAGATGCTGTGGTGGATTATCGGGTCCCCGGTTCCAATCACGGAGCTGGTTGCCTTCGGGAATATTATCGGCTCATCCGGGACTGACATGCCGGATTCCTCGGCGTGGGCAGCGTAGTTGCGTCCCAGGCAGATTATCTTTCCAGGCCTTTGGATCGGGGCCATTATCCTGGCTCCCACCATATCCAGCCTCTCCCCCGAACCCTTTACGAGGGAGGAAATGCCCTCAGTTCCCCGTTCCGCGATCAGCCTCGCCGTGTCCCCTTCCCAGTCCAGCGGCAGAATGGATCCCTCATCCAGTATTCCGACGCCGACCTTCCCTTCTCTCTCGTATCTCAACAGTTTCATCTACACACCCTCGATCACAGCGACCCTCGCAGGGGCCGCGTCAATGCCCACTACCTTCAGGGGCATTGCCACCAGCATTACCCTTTCCTCCCGGATCTCGTTCAGGTTTACGACGTTCTCCACCTGGCAGGCCCCCGCCCCGAGGAAAATATTGTGGACCTCCAGCGTCAGGGGAAGGTCCACCACGATGCACCTCACGCCCCGTTCGACCAGCAATTCTGCAAACCCTGCCTTGACAACAGGGAAACCCGAGTAGTACCGGTCCGTTCCCCAGTTGTCATACCAGCCGGTGTCCAGGATGATCCTCCTCTCATCCAAAAGGCCTGGGTCGATTGAGTTCTCGTCTATCACGTCCCCGCTGCCGACGTCAAGCCTCAGTACCCTCGCCGGTCCCACCAGGTTCTCCAGCGGCACCTGGTCAATCGCCATGGCGCCCCTTATCATGTGCATCGGGGCGTCGATATGGGTGCCCGAGTGGCTTCCCATCACGATTTTACTGGTGCGGCAGTCCACGTCCTCGTACCTACCCTCCTCGGTTATCGATACAACCACGTGGTCAGGCCTGGGGAACCTGAACATCTCGCTGGTCACCGGAACTGATATGTCAATTATTCTCATCTGCGCCAGCCCTGCCTTGGCTCCCCGAGTACCTCTTAACGTTTTTCATCACGCACGTGGGGTGATGCAGCTGCCCCGGGAAGCGAGGAAGACTATCTGTGTGCCCCCGCCCTGGTCGTGCCCATCTCCCTGTACAGCCTCCGCCGGACCAGAAGCGTCCACAGCACTGTCCCGGCTACCAGGGATGTGCCGGTCACGACCAGGTACTCTATGATGTAGATCCAGAGGAGGGCTCGATCCTTCAGATCCACCGCCTCTAGCTCCAGCTCCCTAATGGAATCCAGTACCCTTCCCATCCCCTCCAGGGAATCTGGATAGGCCTGCTCCAGGTAGAGCTCGTCAGCGGCCCTCTTCTCCTCCTCGATCAGGGAAAGACCGTCGGAGATCGGGGAGGGATTGGCACCGAATTTTTCGATGAACCCCATCATGTCCCTGAGTAGCGCCGACCTCGACGCGAACTCGAAGAAGGAATCTCTCAGGGCGTGCATCATCTCGGGGTCATCGGGGACCTCAATGCCGCAGGAGTAATAAATCAGGTTCAGGAGGAAGTCGTGCCAGTAGTCCCAGTCCTGTACCCAGAGGGAGGCGTAGTGCCCGTGCAGGTCGGTGCCGAAGATGCTCGACCTTCCCTGACCAAGGTCCCAGTAGGCAAGCACCGGGAATCCCTTCGCGCCGTCATCGGCGAGCTTTGTGGCACCCTCCTTCATGGTAATCCTGTTCAACCTAGTTATGGGTGGGGCCGTTTCCCAGGGGAGGGATTCCATCAGCGGGTTCTCGGGCACCAGGACCCTTACCTTGATTGGACCCTCCACGAACTCGTTCGTGTAGACCCGCACCGGGAGTATCTCCTCCTCGATCTGGGTACCCTCCCACACAGCCTTCTGGGCCGTGGAACCCCCGAAGCCCCTGTGACCGTCCGTGTATAGCATGCCAAGCCCCCCCTCCACGACGGCCCTGGAGAAATCGCTCTGCAGCTTCGGCGTGATCATTACGGCATCCACCCCCGCGAGCTGGACCAGGTCCTTGGAATCGATGAGGTGCTTGTAGCTCTTGGGCATGTAGAGGCGCATGTACCGGGCGTTCTCCTCGTCGGTATACCATACCGTGATTATCGGCACCAGCGTCGGGTCCAGCTTCGGGTCCAGCATCAGGATCCGTCCCGGGGAGGTTCCCCAGAAGGCCGTGCCGATGAAGAGAACCCTCAGCCTCCCGGTTGATGGGTCCTGCCGCGGAATTGCCATACAGGACGGGAGAATCAGTGCGATAAGCAGGAGGGTGGTGGCTGTTGACCAGGGTTCCGCCGCGGTCACATAGCTCTCCAGGTCTCCCCGACATGCTACTGGTTCTTCCACTTGGTGCCCCATTCGGTATCCTCTATTATTATTCCTTCCTCTTTCAGCTCGGACCTGAGGCGGTCCGCCCTATCCCAGTCCTTCGACTCCCGGGCGGCCTCCCTCCTCCTTATCTTGTCGGCCTGCTCCGGCTTCAGGTCCGAGGGCTCCGGGAAGATCAGGCCGAGAACCCCTGCAAATGACTCGAAATCCCTCCTCATCATCTCCAATATTTCCCGCGACCTACCGGCGAGTATGTACCGGTTGATGCTCTTGGCCAGATCATGTAAGACCTGCAGGGCGAGGGGGTTATTGAAGTCGTCGTCCATGGCCTCCTCGAATCGGGTCCTCAGACCCTCGAATTCACTCATGACCTCCTCATCATCGCCGTTTTTTCCATCATCCGCCGTCCCGAGGGCGAATAGAAGGTTCTGGTAGGCATTTGATAGCCTCTCGTAGTTATTCTTTGAGTTCTCAGCGAACTCGGGGGTGTAGTCCAGCGTCTTCCTGTAGTGGGTCGAGACCAGCATGTATCTGATGACGGGTGCGGGGAAATCGCGGAGGAGGTCATCGAGTGTGATGTAGTTACCCAGGGACTTGCTCATCTTCTCCCCGCCCACCATCAGGTGCTCCCCGTGCAGCCAGTACCTCACGAATTGCCTCCCCGTGTGGGACTCGGACTGGGCTATCTCGTTCTCGTGGTGGGGGAAAATGAGGTCAACGCCGCCGGTGTGAATGTCGATCGGACTCCCCAGATGCTCCAGGGCCAGAACTGAGCAC
>Ga0180434_10000258_pt1 | contig 79802 bp, 75 predicted proteins | sample SS_ome_7_FD_132453 | JGI IMG/M metagenome (GOLD analysis project Ga0180434, IMG submission 132453) | Hypersaline lake sediment archaeal communities from the Salton Sea, California, USA - SS_1_D_2 metaG | ecosystem: Environmental > Aquatic > Non-marine Saline and Alkaline > Hypersaline >... | reverse complement strand
GTTACGCAGGCGCTGAGAAAAACGAAGAAGAATGGCGTTAAAAATCTTTAGCGGGCACAAGCCATTCCTGAATTTCATCTCGGCTTGCCTCAATGGGTGAAAAATGGCGATTAAAATAAAAAATATGAACAGAAAAAATGTTCAAGTCATTATTCTAAAAAAAATATTGTATATCGCTAAAAATAAATTAATAATTAATGCATCGCCATTTTTTTATGAATAGGTCAGGTTAAATATAAAATTATTTAGAGGTTTCAAATGGAAAAAAGAAATATTCTCAGCAGCTTGTTTCTCATTTCCTTGATTTTATTTCTCTCCTGTGGAGATTCTTCTTCTATTCCAGAACTTAATTACTTCAATAAAGATTTACCCATAAACAATAATGTTATGTTATGTATACTCCATCCATCTTACGGCAGTTTAAGCTCGTTGATCAATCTTAAAGAAAAGGGAGTATTCGGGGATGATAATCTAATAGTAGTAGGTGTTTATCATGAAGAAGAACTCACAAATTACAGAAACTCCTTTGAATTAATCAAAGAAAAAGGTTTAAACTGGATAAAATTCCATCGATTAAAAGGAAAGATTACTAAAGACAATCTGTTTCAAGAAAACACTTTCACTTCTGAATTCAAGAATATCATTTCCAAGTCAGATGGGATCATATTTTTTGGTGGGGCTGATATCCCCCCATATATATATGGCGAAAAAACAGATCTTCTTACTTCTATAAGAACACCTGTGCGGCATTTTTTAGAACTTTCTTTTGTATTCCATCTTCTCGGAGGGTATCAGAATAATAAGTTTATCCCACTCCTAGATTCATACCCAGATTTTCCCGTTCTAGGGATCTGCCTCGGGGAACAAACTCTGAATATAGGGACAGGAGGCACTATGATTCAGGATATATGGTCTGAAAATTATGGAAAAAATTTCGTGGAGGACATTATAGCTCTCCCCAAAGAAAACTGGCATTCCAATCCTTATCCAAGACTTTATCCTGAAAAAAATCTAATCCGCATCAACCTCCATCCCATAAACCTTTCTCCAGAAGGAATTTTTGTTGAAAGGTTTGGTTTCAGTGCCCAAGATACCCCCCTTATCTGCAGCTCTCATCATCAGGCCGTGGACGATCTGGGGAAAGGAATGAAAATCTGTGCCACTACTTTAGACGGCAAAGTCATAGAAGCTATACAGCATAAAAAATACAAAAATGTGCTGGGCATTCAATTTCATCCAGAGTTCCCCATGTTGTGGGATCCTGAAGCTTCCTATTTATTGACCCCCCAAGATGAAAAAGGGATCACTCCCCTAAAAGCCTTGAAAAATTCACCCCCCAGCTTTTCGTTCCATAAAAAAATCTGGTCTTGGTTCTATGACAGCCTCCAAGAATTCCATCAGAGTAAGATCAAACAAAATTAAATCAATACAAAATACTTTAAACTTGTTATTTGTGAAATTAATCCTTATTCAATTGAAGGACTTTGTGGATGATTTCAGTGGTGGAACAACCTGACCGATAAGGAATCACCACCACTTTTCCCCCTGCAGCTTCCACTTCTTTTCTTCCTACTATTTCCCCTTTATTCCAATCTCCTCCCTTGACCAACACATCAGGAAGTATTAGGGAAATCAACTTGTGGGGAGTTTCTTCTCTAAAAGAGGTCAAGTAATCAATATATTCTACGGCTTCAAGAATCTCTGTTCTCTCGCTGAGTTTAAAAACAGGCCTCATAGGACCCTTAATTTTCTTTATGGAATAGTCATCATTAAGCGCAACAATAAGAATGTCCCCATGTCTTTTTGCTTCTCGAAATAAATGAATATGACCTCCATGCAAAATATCAAAACAACCATTGGTCATAACCACTTTTCTCCCACTCCTCTTTAATGTTTTCCTGATACGAACCATCTCTTCAACTGATTTTAATTTATTGTTCATCCTATCTATTGTTTGCCTATAATGAATTACTTCTCTTTTCTTATTTTTATACTAGGCGAAAACTTCCAACTGTGCTGAGGGCGGTAAATTCCGCTGTCGATATAATCAGAAGAAATCATAAAAGAATAGAGATTTCGATGATAATCATATGGGAATCCATCCCTCCTATGTGCAGCCACATCCAAATAATAAGTCCCGTTTATTAGGTTCAAAGAATCGATCCGACAAGTGACTGACCCACTGCCTTTCACTGACTCACTTTTATAGCCTTCCAGTACGGTGTTGGTTCCATAACAACAGACACCTTGAGTATTGAATATGCCTATTCCAAAAACAAAATCTTTTAAGTGATTTTTGGCATTAAAATTCATCTCAACCACCATACCGTCCGAAGGAGAAAACACATGTTTCTTTTTGCCATAAAGATCCATTATATTTACCTTCTTTATCTCAATTTCCCGGTTTCCCCATCTATTCCCTTTTCGATCTTCCTCTAAATCCCCCTGGGCTTCTTCCTGTTGTTCTTTTTCAAAGTCAGTCTCTTTCTTTGATTTCACATCCTGGATATATTCGTCTATGACTCTTTTGGGATCTCCCAATGCTTTTATTTTTCCGTTTTTTAACCAGGCAACTCGATCGCAAATTTTCTCTACCGTAATAAGGTCATGGCTAACAAAAAGGATGGTCTTCTTTCTCCTACGGAATTCATCGATACGGTCCAGACATTTGGGGACGAACGAAGCATCTCCCACTGCCAACACCTCATCCACCAACAAAACCTCTGGGTTGACATTGATGGCAATAGAGAAACCAAGACGCATATACATCCCGGAAGAGTATGTTTTCACCGGCGCATCAATAAAATCCTCTAATTCAGCAAACTTAACTATGTCATTAAATTTTTTGTCTATTTCTTCTTTTCTGAGTCCAAGCATGACTCCATTGATATAAACATTCTCACGCCCTGTTATTTCAGGATGAAAGCCCGCTCCCAGCTCAATAAGAGCCGACACTTTTCCATTAACATTGACCCGCCCAGTAGTCGGCTTTGAGATACCTGCCACAACTTTGAGCAATGTGCTCTTTCCAGAACCATTTTCTCCTATCACTCCAAATGTAGTTCCTTTTTCAACTTTGAAACTTATATTATCTAAAGCATAGACCTTTTCATCGGATTTTAGGGATTTGAACAGATCCCCCTTTAATATAGCGCTCTTGAAAGTCTTAAAGCGGTGCTGTTCTGAATATTTTCTGTATATTCTGGATAAATTTTCAACTTCTATGGTCGGCAATCAAACCTCCTCTGGAAAAGAATCTCTCAATCGGTCAAATATATAATACCCTACAAAAAACAAAATCAAAGATACTAAGAAAGTCACTCCCAATCTTTTCCAACGTATCAGCTCTCCATAAAAAACACAATTCTGATACCCCCACATAATATGAGTCATCGGGTTTAAATTAAGGAAAGTCTTAAGCAGAGAATGCTTTTGGACCGGGCCGAACGTCATGGGATAAATGATGGGAGTAGAGAAAAACCAGAAAGTCAAAAGATTGGTTAAGATATCTCTAATATCACGAAAGTGGACCGTTAGAGCTGAAATCAAAAAGCAGAATCCTAAGGTAAATGTGTATTGGACTATGATGACAATGGGTAAAAACAAAAGATAAGGTGTATAGGTCTTCCCCATTAAAGGCACAAATAACAAAAGAATAGGGAGTCCGAACAAAAAATGGATAAAATTACTGGTCACAGACACGATAGGAAGAATCTCAGTGGGAAAAAGCATCTTTTTGATTAGATTTCCCTGAGCTATCAGAATGTTGGCGGACTCTTGGGATGAAGCAGCAAACCAGACCTGCCATGGAAGAATTCCGCAAAACAGAAAAAGCGCATACACCCATGGAGATTCATTAAAGCTGGGGTCCCTGGGTCTTAAAATAAATCCGAATACTACAGTATAAACAGTAAGTAATAACAAAGGATTCACAAAAGACCATACAAAACCCAATACGGTTCCTCTGTAACGGGCTTTGAGTTCTCGGGCTACTAGGGTCCGGATGAGGACTCTGTATTTATACAAGCCCTTAAATTTATTTAAGAGTCGCCTCATGGGTCCTTCCAGCAAATATCCTTTCTGCTTCTTCAGAATAATGACCATCAGAATCATAAAGTATCAAGGGATTTAAGATTTTATTTTTATCAGCCCTAAAATCACATTCTGTGAGAAACAGACTTGGCTTTTGTCCTTGATAGGGCAAAACATGTCTTTCTTTGTTTATTTTAAGTCCATTCTTTCTTATGGCTTTAATAAAATCGTCCTTCCGTCTAAACGAAAAGACAAAATAGGCCCTCCCTCTTTTCTTTAATAACTCAGCTGTCTTTCTCATGACATCAAAAATATTACATTTTATCTCATGTTTGGCAATTGATATTTCTGTTGACTCACTTAATCGTCCTGTATTTTCTCTGTAATAGGGTGGATTTGCAAACACCACATCATATTTTTTCCCTGGATCAAAAGACCTCAAATCCTTCTGAATAATCTTAATGCGTTCCTGCTGGTTATTCAATTTTATGTTTCTGGAGGCCAATTCAGCAAGTAACTTTTGGATCTCTATGGCAGTAATACTTTTAAAAGGCTTAATGGTCAGCAATAAAGAGATGATACCATTGGCAGTGCCTAACTCAAGTAGTTCTTCTTCAGCATGCGTCTCGATGAAATCAGCAAGAAGAGGTGCTTCAATAGAAAATCGATATCCCCCGGTTCTCTGAAGTATGCGGATTCTTCCATGATAAAAAGTATCTAGAGTTTCATCATCTTTCTTTAGTTGAGTGTTCATTTGCATCTTTTTTGGGATTGATAAATACAACCACTGAATCTTGCTTTACTTCTGCATAACCTCCTCGGACTGAAAAGTTTCTCTTCCTCCCTGACCTATGAAAAGACAATTCTCCTTCTCCTAAAGCCAAGAATAAAGGTCTATGGCCCGGAAGTATCCCTAGGTAACCATCAAGTCCAGGTAAAGAAACATCTTCAGCCTTTCCCTCAAACAAAAGTCTGTTAGATGAAATGACTTTTAGTTTTATTGAGGAAGGCATTTTATCATTCATTCTGAACTCAGCTCCTCAGCCCTCTCTATCACATCCCCTATCCCCCCGGCCATATAAAATGCCTGTTCAGGTTTATCATCATGCTTTCCTTCGATCACCTCTTTAAATCCTTTTACGGTCTCTTTTACAGGAACATATTTCCCTTCTCTTCCTGTGAATTCTTCGGCTACATGAAAAGGCTGAGATAAAAATCTTTCAATCTTGCGGGCTCTGCTTACTGTCAATTTGTCTTCTTCAGAAAGTTCTTCAATTCCAAGGATAGTGATGATATCTTGGAGGTCTTTATATCTCTGCAATATTTCCTTGACCTCCTGTGCCACCTGATAATGTTCGTCTCCGATAACTCTAGGATCTAATATCCTGGAATAAGATGAAAGAGCGTCTACAGCCGGATAAATTCCCTTTTCCGTAAGAGCACGGGACAGGTTAGTGGTGGCATCAAGATGAGAAAACGTGGTGGCTGGGGCAGGATCAGTAAAATCATCCGCAGGAACATAGATTGCCTGGACTGAAGTGATAGATCCTTTTTTTGTGGATGTGATTCTCTCTTCCAGTTCCCCAAGTTCTGAGGACAGATTGGGTTGATAACCTACTGCTGAAGGCATGCGACCCATAAGCGCGGATACCTCAGACCCTGCCTGGACAAACCGGAATATATTATCTATAAACAAAAGGATGTCTTGATTCATTTCGTCACGGAAGTATTCAGCAACTGAAAGGGCAGTAAGTCCCACCCGAAGTCTGGCACCAGGAGGCTCTGTCATCTGTCCAAAAACAAGAGCTGTCTTTTCAATAACTCCTGATTCATTCATCTCCAGCCAAAGGTCATTTCCTTCACGGGTTCTCTCTCCCACTCCAGCAAAAACAGAATATCCTCCGTGTTTTTGGGCAACATTGTGTATCAGCTCCATGATGATCACTGTTTTCCCAACCCCTGCTCCCCCAAAAAGACCAATTTTTCCCCCTTTTAAAAAAGGCTGAATAAGATCAATAACTTTTATTCCCGTCTCAAACATCTCCAACTGAGTGCTCTGCTGTTCCAGAGGTGGGGCTTTATGATGGATAGGATATTTCTTTTTTGTTTTTATAGGCCCTTTGTTATCCACAGGTTCTCCAATCACGTTCATGATCCGGCCCAAGGTCTCTTCTCCCACAGGAGCCTTAATGGGTGCTCTAAGATCTACGGCCTTCATACCTCTAGCTACTCCCTCTGTAGGATGCATAGAGACACATCTCACCTTGTCCTCTCCTAAATGCTGCTCAACTTCAAGTATAATGTCAATTGGGTTATCTGTTTTAAATCCCTCACTAGTGACTTGAATAGCATTATAAATCTCAGGTAATTCTGTATCCTTAAATTCAACTTCAACCACGGGTCCCAAAACCTGCACTACTTTCCCTGTATTATTGCTCTTTTGAGTCTTTATTTTGTGTTCTTTTTTTTGTTTCTTTCCTTTGGGCTTGGTTTTTGATTTTTTTGCTGCTTTTGCCATATTTTATCTCCGGTTTATTTTTTTAGGGCATCAACGGCGGATATGATCTCTAATAGTTCTTTTGTAATGGATGCCTGCCTGATCTTATTCATTCTAAGCGTCAGGTCTTTTATCAAATCCTGAGCGTTTTTGGTGGCATTCTCCATAGCCATCATCCTTGCCGCATGTTCCGAGGCAATGGATTCAAAATAAAAATGTTGGATCTGATTCTTGATATAAAAGGGAAGCAAGGTCTTAACCATTGTATTCCCGCTGGGTTCCCAATCATATGACTTTTCCTGGAGTTCTTTCTGTTCTTTTCTGAGTTCTATAGGCAAAATCTTAGCAATGGTTGGTTTGGGTCTCAATATCGATTTAAACTCATTGTATACCGCATAAATCGAATCGCTTCTGGAAAATATATAACTCTTCACCATAAGGTCTGTAATCTCCTGGAGTTCCTTGTTTGTAAACTTCTGTACATTACCCGAATAACTTTTTACCACCTCAAAATCTTTTTTCTTGAAAAAAACAACTGCCTTTTTCCCTAATAAAATTAACTTTATCTGACTTTTTTCAGCTTTTTCTTCCAAAAAACCAAGGGCCATTTCTAGCAGATTAGAATTGAGAGCACCCGCCAATCCTTTATCAGAAGTCATGATCAATACCACCACCTGCTTTTCTTTTCTTTTTTCCAGCATGGGATGCAATGACCGTCTGATTTGAGAAGTTAGACCTGAGATAAGATCAGGATAATTATGCCAATATGGTCTTCCTTCTAACACATCTCTCTGTGCTCTTTTAAACTTTGCCGAAGCCACTGTTTTCATGGCTCTGGTTATCTGCTGCGTATTTTTTACGCTTTTAACTCTTCTTCTTAATTCGATTAACTCTGTCATTTTTTATTTTCTTTTGTTTTCTTTTTTTTTCTCTTAGAAGATTCTTTTTGCTTGCTTTTCTTTTCTTTTTTCTTTTTTTTCTTTTTTTTGGGAGCAGACTTTTTTTCAGGTTCTTCTTTTTCCTCTTCTTCCTCTTCTACTGGCTCTTTTTTCATTTCTTTTTCCTTCTTAAATTCCTTATTAAATTCAGTCAATAAGGAATTTAGAGCTTCATCTGTTTCGTGATTTATTTCTTTTTTCTTGGCTATGTTTTTTAGTAGGTCTGATTTTTCCTTTTTGGCATACTCAAAGAGCTTTTTTTCATACTCTTTTATGTCTTCCGCATCGAAATCATCTAAAAATCCTCTGTTGCCAGCATAGATGATCAATATCTGTAGTTCCACAGGTAGGGGACTGTATTGTTCCTGCTTTAAAATCTCAGTAAGCCTCTTCCCTCGGTCAAGCTGGGCCTGACTGGTCTTATCCAGTTCAGTCCCGAACTGAGCAAAAGTAACCAGTTCTCGGTATTGAGCCAGGTCCAATCGAAGCTTCCCCGCTATCTGTTTCATGGCTTTAATCTGAGCATTTCCTCCTACTCGCGAAACAGAAATCCCTATATTAATGGCAGGGCGTACTCCTGCATTAAAAAGCTCAGGCTCAAGATAAATCTGTCCGTCGGTAATAGAAATCACATTAGTAGGAATATATCCTGAAACATCTCCAGCTTGAGTCTCTATTATGGGAAGTGCGGTCAGAGACCCTCCCCCTTTTTCCTCAGAATACTTTGCCGCTCTCTCTAGGAGTCTGGAATGCAAATAAAAAACATCCCCAGGAAACGCCTCTCTTCCAGGAGGTCGACGCAAAAGAAGGGATATTTCTCTATACGAAGCCGCATGCTTTGAAAGGTCATCATAAACAACCAGAGCATGCTTTCCCTTATCCCTAAAGTATTCTCCAATAGCACATCCGCTGTAAGGAGCCAGATACTGAAGAGGCGAGGGGTCGCTTGCTGAAGAAGAGACCACAATAGAATAATCCATAGCCCCATGGTCTTCTAAAGCCTTTACAATATAAGCAATAGTGGAATTCTTTTGGCCTATGGCAACATAAATACAAATGACATCTTTTCCTTTTTGATTGATGATCGTATCAACAGCAATGGCTGTTTTTCCGGTTTGTCGATCCCCAATGATCAATTCTCTCTGTCCTCTTCCTATAGGAATCATACTATCAATCGATACCAATCCTGTCTGTAATGGTTCTTTAACCGGCATTCGCTCAATCACTCCTGGGGCAAGCCGTTCAATATTCATATAATCTTCAGATTTAATAGGCCCTTTCTCATCAAGAGGTCTTCCCAGAGGATCCACAACTCTTCCAACCATAGCCTGCCCGGATGGTACCCGCATAATTCTATGTGTTCTTTTGACAATATCGCCTTCTTTAATAAGATGACTTTCTCCTAAAAGCACCACTCCTACATTATCCTCTTCCAGGTTTAAGGCCAGGCCATACACTTCATTAGGAAATTCCACTAATTCATTGGCCATCACATGGTCCAGGCCGTAAACCCTAGCAATACCATCCCCAACAGAAGTCACTGCTCCGACTTCTCTTACATTTATATCTGTCTCATATCCTTCAATCTGTTGCTGAATAATTTTGCTTATTTCGTCAGCTTTTATTTCCATTTTATCATCCTTGTTTGATTTTCTCGCCGAGCTTCATAAGATCACCTTTTATGGAAACATCAAAAAAAGTGTTCTCTTTCCTTATGGAAAGTCCTCCTATGATCTCTTTATCTGTCTTATATTTTAACCAAACTGGTTTCTTTTCTATTTCTTCCAACTTTTTTTTCAGTCTGTTTTTCTGATTCTCACTCAAAGGAGCAACCGTTGAGACTTCTAAGGTGAGGATCCCCTTTTTTTCGTTCCAGACTTCTGGTAAAACCTTTAAAACATCACCCAACATATCGATTCTTTCATTCTCGATCATCAGTAAAATGAAACGAATAGCTTTTGGGTCTGTTTTAGCTTTAGTCAATAATTTTTCAGCAACTCTCTCTGATTTTGATTTAGGAATAAAAGGCTTGAAAAGCACCTCACTCAGATCTTCACGAGAGCTTACCATATTATTAAAATTTTCCATCTGTTTAAAAATCCGATTGAATTCCTTATCATTTTGAATGGAATCCACAAATCCCTGGGCATATCTCTTAACGAGAATCTGAGTTTTCATGTAACTTATCAAGCCTCTCAATTGATTTGTCAATAATAACAGACCGGAGTTTGGGTGTCATTTTTTGCTTTATTCTTTTTGACGCTTCTTTGATAGTGACATCAGCGGCATAAGATCTGAGTTCTTTTATGCCCGAAGCATAAATCGCATCAATCTCCTGTTTGCTCATTTCTTTTAAGTTCTCTGCCTCCTGTCTGGCACTTTCAATGATCTTTTCTTTTTGTTCTTCTCCATTCTTTTCTGCTTCTTCTTTTATCTTTCTCACCTTTTCTGAAAGTTTATCCAAACTCTTAAGGGCGCTGTTTAATTTCTTTTCTGATTTATTTCTAGCCTCCATGGCTTCCTTTATGGACAGGTCTTCTTTTCTTCTTTTCTCCTCAAGATAATTCTTTATAGGCTTTCTAAGGATAAAAAAAAGTCCTCCAAAAAGAACAATAAAATTAATTGATTTTCCAACAAAATCCAGGGAATTTGAGCCGTGGTCTGCATTCTCAGGAGACATACACAGGAATAAAGGGAAAGCAAGTAAAAGAATCCAGAAAGTCTTTTTATCAAATATCATTCTAATAGCTTCTTTTCGATCTTTTTTGCTAAGTCACTGCTTTCTTTTTTGATTTCTTTTTTAAGCTGTTTAATCTGTTCATCCAGCGCTTTCCTTGCTTCTTTTACTTGAGCGTTGCATTCTGAAGAAATATCTGACAGCATTCTATCTTTTTGCTTTAAAGCTTCTTTCTCAAACTTATCTTTTATTTCCAAGGAAGAATTCTTAGCTGCGTTGATATCCTCTTGGATTTTTTTTATGGCATTTTCATATTTTTCTTCTGCCTTATCACTGGCTTTGGTATCACCTGATATTTTTGACTGCCTTTTCTTCATCACATTCCGGACTGGATTAAAAAAGACTTTGGTGAGAACGGCTAATAGAATCCATATAACAATAAAAACAACGATCAAACTCAGGTCAATTGAAAGCATTTTAGAATAAAATCAAATCAGAAAATTAAATGAAAATGTAACATTTTTTCCCTAAAAAAGCAAGGACCCAAAAAAATCAGGATTTGATCAAATATCTGGTAAAATTTCATTCTCTTTAATGATTTTTTTCATCTCTCCCACAATATACAAAGAACCGGAAATAAGTAAGGAGCCATCCTTATCCACAGTATCAAGAGCTGCTTTTAGTGCTTTTTCTGGCAAAGCCTCACAAATTATCTTATTTTCATAACCCTGTGTTTCAGATAAGATTTCTTCTGGTGAAGCTGATTTATGGAATCCGAACATGGTGAGTATGACCTTTTCTGCAGAGGGGAAAAGTATATGAGAAATTTCTTTTATTTTTTTCTCTCTCATTATGGCAAACACCAAGACAGAAACAGAGCCGACAAATTCAGTTATGTATTCCCTTAGAGCTTTAGCCCCTTCAATATTATGGGCCCCGTCCATAATAATCAAAGGCTTCCTCGAAATAACCTCCAACCTTCCTTCCCATTCCGTAGATTCAATACCTTTAATTATTTTTTCTTTCTCTAATCTACGGTAATTTGAATTTATCTGGTTGGCAATGTTAATGGCTATGACTGCGTTTTTCCCCTGATGTGATCCAGGTAATAAGGCAGAATATTCATAGGTTTCATTATTTTGAGTGTACTTGAATAGAAAATTGTGGTTTATTCTTTTTTTTGCAAAGCAATTCTCTTCCCCAAAGACATCAATGAATGGAGCCTTCAATTCTTGAGCTATTGCTTTGATAGTTCTCTTTGCCTCTTCATCTATAACACCTGAAATAACAGGGATTTCCGGCTTTATTATGCCTGCTTTTTCAAAAGCTATCTGGGAGAGACTCGTGCCTAAATACTCCTGGTGTTCTTCAGAAATGGTTGTGATCGCGGTTATTATGGGATCAACCACGGTTGTGGCGTCAAATCTTCCCCCCATTCCTACTTCTAGAACCGCTATATCAACCTTTTCTTGAAAAAAATAAAGCACAGCCAATATAGTCAATAATTCAAAATAAGTCGGAGGTGTCTTGAGTTTTCTCTCGTCTATTAACTTTTGAGTGACTTTCTTTAAAAAACTCAGCAGATCACAAAATTCTCTCCTGTTAATAGGGTTCATCCCGATTCTAATTCTCTCCTCGATCTCAATCAAATGGGGTGATGTGAAAAGTCCGCATCTTAATTTATGTAAGGTCAGTATCCTGGTAACCATAGCGCATACAGAACCCTTTCCGTTTGAGCCAGCGATTTGGATGGCTGGAAATGTCTTATGGGGATTATTTAATTCTTTTAATACAGTACGGACATTCTCGAGCCCGAATTTTATGCCTAAAGATTGGATGCGTTCTAAATAACTCAGACACTGTTGGTAATTCATGGATGTAAATCAAGGAAAAGACGTAAAGTGCGAATAAGATAAGAACGCAAATCTTTCCTTTCCACCACTTCATCCAACATCCCGTGTTTAAGCAAAAATTCAGAACGTTGAAACCCTTTTGGCAGCTTCTCTTTTATGGTTTGCTCTATCACCCTTGGACCTGCAAACCCTATGAGTGCCTTTGGTTCTGCGATGTTAATGTCTCCCAACATAGCATAACTTGCTGTGGTGCCTCCAGTGGTAGGGTCTGTAATTACAGAAATATAAGGGACTCCTGCCTGATCCAGTTTCCCTATAGCGGTGCTGGTCTTCATCATTTGCATTAAAGAAAGAACTCCCTCCTGCATTCTAGCTCCCCCTGAACCTGAAACCACGATCACAGGAATTTTCTCTTTCAAAGCTCTTTCAAAAGCCCGGGTTATTTTTTCTCCCACTACAGATCCCATGCTCCCTCCCATAAAAGAAAAGTCCATAGCTGATATTAAGACTTTTATTCCTCCCATAGAACCTACTGCATTGAGCACAGCATCTCGGAGAGATGTCTTCTTCTTATGACTTTTTAGACGAACTGAATATTCTTTGGAGTCCTTAAATCCAAGAGGATCCGTAGGGTAAATGTCTTCATCATAAAGTTCATATTCCCCTTCATCGAAAAGCAGTTCTAGCCGCTTCCTCGCTGAAATCCTAAAATGGAAATTGCATGCAGGACATACATAAAGATTATCTAAAATATCCTGTTTATAGAGAATTCTCCGGCAGTTATTGCATCGTGTCCAACGGCTTTCCATCCTATGCTATTCCTTCTCTTCCATTTGTTTGATAATTTTCATAACAGCTTCTGGTTCAGGAAGTTCATCTTCAATCTTCACTTCATCATGGAGAAGTCTATTAATGGTATCTAAAAGTTTTTCTTTATCATAGGGCTTTTCAAAATAAGCCGCTGCACCAAATGACCTAATCGCTTCATTTCTATATTGAGCCCCCTTATATAATCCCGTGACAATAATAATGGGAATCCCCCCATTTGTCTCTTTATAAATCTTCTGAGTTAAGTCAAATCCATGTAGTTTGGGAAGCATGGCTTCCAGAACAATCAAGTCAGGCTTTTCCGAAGAGTATTTATCATAGGCTTTTTGTCCGTCAGTGGCTTTTATGACCTGAACATTTTTCCCAGAAACCAAATCAGATAAAGTTTCCAGACTATCTGTATCATAGTCAACCACTAATATTTTTTTCTCTGCCATAAATATACTCTATTATAGTTAAATTTTAGAAAACAAATCTTTTAATGTCAATCCAATAGTGAATGCTCCAGGTCATGATTTCAGCCATCCCTTTTCCTTATACCAATTTATGGTTCTCTTAATACCTGTTCTAAAATCATATTTTGGGGTATAGGCCAACTCTAATTCGGCTTTATTTATAGAAAGAGGTTTTGAATGAGCAAAAAAAGCAAGTCTTCCTCTGGTAAGAGGAGCCTCCTTGTTAAAGATTTTATAGCTGTTTTCTAAAAGGAAAGCCATTGTTTTTATCAGAAACCATGGCATGAACACTGTGGGGAAACGGACATCAGCTGCTTCAGCAATTGTCCAAGCCATCTCTCTGACAGTCAACACTTCGTTTCCAGCCAAATGATAAATCTCTCCTTTTCGTCCTTTCTCCGCACAAAGGAGAGTGGCATGGATAAGATCACTGATATAAACCGGGGTCTGTAGAGTTTTTCTCCCTGTAACAAAAACAAACCTTTTGTTTGAAATGACTTTTATGAGCTTAAATGTTCTCTTGTCTCCGGGGCCATAAACCCATCCGGGTCTGACTACTGTGACATTCATCTCTGTACTGGAAAATCCGAGCGCTGTATTCTCTCCTGCCCATTTACTTCTGTCATAGACACTTATAGGCTTCGGAGGATGGTCTTCCTTGACCCCCTCTCTCTGTTTGATAGAGCCAAGAACACCGGCAGAACTAAAATGGATGCATTTTCTCACTCCTTCTTCCTTTGCTGCCGTAAGTACAGTTTCGGTCCCTTTTTTATTTATTCGCAAAAATTCCCTTTTGCTAAACTGAGAAGCTCCCATAGATGCAGCCAAGTGGAAAAGCACATCTACATTTTTTAATGCCTTTTTTAAAGTGGCAAGGTCACAAATATCTCCTTTGTATACTCGGCACAAGTTCTCCTCAGGTATCTGTGTTCGATGCAATAAAACTCCTACTCTATATTTCCTGCGGAGCATCTCTCTTAAAAGGGCTCTTCCAATAAATCCAGACGCTCCGGTTATGAAAACATTCATGGTTTTCCTTCTTGCCTGTATTTATGTCTTAATGCCTTGTTTAAGACGTCCTTCATTTTTTGTTTGTAATTTAACAATGTATAATTCATGTTAGAAATTTTTTTGGCCACTTCTGCTCTTGATTTGGCTTGGTCATTGAAAAGGGCCATAAGAATTCCTTTAGCCACATCTTTAGGCCTTGGTTTTACCAAAATACAAATCCTTTCATCCAGAACCTGAGTATGGGTCCACAATTCAGTAGCCACCAATGGTTTTCCTGATTTAAGATAGGAATAAATCTTCAGAGGAGTGTTTGTTCCTGAAAGACGAGGGGATATAAGCACATCCGCACATTTGATATACAAAGGAATTTCAGAAGGATCAACCTGTCCCGTGAAAAATACTTGATCCAGGATTCCTAATTGCTTGGCTTTGTTCTTCATTCTTTGGACTGAGGAGGGATCTCCTCCCACCAAAAGAAATACCACATTCTTTTTATTGACCTTAGGAACTGTGTCCAACAGAAGCTCTATCCCTTGATATGACTGAAAATTCCCGGTATACAGAACTATTTTATGTTGATCTGAACCGAACTCTTTTCGTTTCTCCATGACTTCATCTTCAGATAGGGACGGCGTTTCAAAATCAAGAAAATTTTCTAGAAGCACACCTTTTTTCCCATATCCCTCCTTTTTTATCTGGTTGAATAAATCTTTACATATCACGATGATGGAATGAGAATTCTTTAATATGAACCTTTCAATCCATCTGAATAGACCCTTCACCAATCTAGATTTTGAGAAATTAAAGTTTTCAAGCTGCTGAGGAAGACTGGAGTGCATATCATAAACATGGGGTATGTTCCATACTTTAGAAAGAAAAACGCCGAAAAAAGCAGCCTCTTCATGTGAAAATATCAAATCATATCTTTTTTTCATGAGCTGTAAGATTGACTTGAAAAGCATAAGTAGGTCTAAAGGAATTTTAGTCCATGAAGGACCTATCTTGATATTTTGAATACAAAATAAATCAGGAATCCTCAGTATTCTAACATTTCTGAATATCCTTTCTTCACCCAAATGGTATGTGAGCAGATCAACATTATGGCCCATGGAAGACAATGCTTTCAAACGAAAATAGACACTGATAGGAGTTCCCCGAGATTGAAAGTAAGGTTCCGGGGCTAACATAAGAATTTTCATTTGAATGTAGTTTACTCAGAATCTTTTTCCGAATCAGATTCGTATATTTCTCGAATATAGTATATCCTTTTTTCAATGGATTCATGGTAAGCCCGAACCAGAATTTCAGCTAAAAGTCCTAGAGTGATAAACTGAAACCCTATCACCATAAGAAGCACAGCCAAAAGAAGCAAAGGCCGATCAGCAATGCTCTGTTTGAGGATTAATCTCTGGTAAGATAAGATGATTCCGATAATTCCTCCTGCCATCCCGCTTATAAGTCCAAAAATCCCAAAAATCTGAAGAGGTCTGGTGGAGTAGCTTAATAAAAATTTAACTGTGAGAAGGTCTAACACTACTTTTATAAAACGCATCAAACTGTATTTAGATTTGCCATAGCGTCTGGGGCGATGGTGGACCTTAACCTCTGCGATAGAGACACCGATATTACTGGCAATAGCAGGAATAAATCGATGCATTTCTCCGTATAAATTGATATTCTTTATCACCTCTCTGCGAAAGGCTTTTAACGTACAACCATAGTCATGAAGCTTAACTTGTGTAATCATGGATATGATCCGATTTGCTATTTTTGAGGGTATACGTCGGGTCAATAAATTATCTTTTCTTTTTTGCCTCCAGCCGCTCACAAGATCATACCCCTCTTCTATCTTCTCTATCAGTATCCTGAAATCTTTAGGATCATTCTGTAGGTCAGCATCCAGTGTTATGATGATATCTCCTTGGGAATGGTCAAACCCTGCGGACAGAGCCGCTGTTTGTCCAAAATTCTTCCTCAGTCTGATAACTCGAACCCTAGGGTCCTGCTTCTGCAGGTTAATAAGTACATCCAAAGAATTATCTGTACTCCCATCATCAACAAAAACCACTTGGTAAGATTTATTCAGTTCTTTACATGAGACCGTGATCTCATTATAAAGCTGATCCAGGTTCTTCTGCTCATTAAAGACAGGAATAACCAGTGAAAGATCATATGTGCTTTTTTTCATTATCTGGCTAAATATATCATAATGTTTGGTAAATGACCACCCACATTTTGATTTGCGAATAAGAAAAAAACAAGGAAGAGTGGGGTTCCCGCTTTCTTGAAAACTAATAATAACGAACATGGATTGACTTAAATATTTTTAGCATATATGATAACCCTCTATTTATGAAATGAAAAAAATAAAACTGCACACAAAGATATTCTTGGGATTGATTTTTGGAATCATTGCCGGAATCATATTCGGAGAAAAGGTCCTAATCATTGAACCAATCGGGACTATATTCCTCCACCTTATCACCATGATAGTGGTACCACTAGTCTTTGTTTCTCTGATGCTTGGTACAGCAAGCTTGGGAGATATCAAGAAGCTGGGAAGAATAGGAGCCAAGACAGCGGTCTATTTTGTCATCACCACCATCATTGCTATTGTCATCGGACTTTCTTTGGCCAACACTGTGAAACCTGGGAAGGGCTTGACTCAGGATGTTCAGGAACAACTGTACCAGAATTATAAATCAAAAGCACAAGCAGGTCTCCAGCACATGGAAGAAAAGCCATCATTGGTCGAAGTTCTTGTTAATATTGTACCTGAAAATCCAGTCAAAGCGTTCATTGATGGAAACATGCTTCAAATCATATTTATGGCTCTTCTGTTTGGAATAGTACTGACCCTAATAAATAAGGAAAAATCAAAATTAATCATCAAAATACTGGACGGGCTCAATGATATTTTCATACAGGTTGTTCATATTGTGATGAAACTGGCTCCCTATGGAGTGCTTGCCTTAAGTGCTGCTGTGGTAGGCCAGTTTGGGACAGACATACTCCTCACTCTTCTGAAATACTCTCTTGTGGTTCTCGGAGGTCTTGCTTTATATACATTGAGCGTCAACAGCCTTTCTGTAAGCCTGTTGGGTCGAGTGAGCCCCCTTCGCTTTTTCAAAGCGGTCAAAGACGCCATTATTATTGCTTTCAGCACATCCAGTTCCATGGCCACCCTTCCTGTCGCCATGGATAATGTGGAAAGCTTAGGAATCAAACGCGAGTATTCGAGTTTTGTGATTCCTTTGGGATCAACGGTCAATATGGATGGAACCGCTCTTTATCAAGGAGTATCAGCCGTTTTTATCGCACAAATATATGGTATCCATCTGGGAATTACAGGACAAGTCACAATCGTTCTCATGGCTGTACTTTCATCAATTGGTGCTGCAGGTGTTCCTATGGCCGGAATCATAGCGCTAGCCCTTGTACTCAAACAATTAGGGATCCCCCTAGAAGGCATTGCCCTCATACTGGGAGTTGAAAGACTCCTAGACATGGTCCGGACCAGCACCAATGTTATAGGAAACATGGCCTGTTCTGTGGTTATCCAACAGCTTGAAGAAAAGGGCAATTAATGAATCTAATGAATTACTGGCTCCGTTTATTAAAGATGTTTTTTTACTTTCAAAAAAACTCTACCCGCTTACCTTATCTCCCCATACGACTTTGGGTTGAAGCCACCAGCCTGTGTAATTTCAAGTGTATCATGTGTCCTAACAAGGATCTTAAAAAACAAGACAAGGGTTTTATGGATTTTGATGTCTTTAAAAAAATCATTGATGAAGCTAAGGACTTTGTTTTTGACATCAACCTCGCTCATAGAGGAGAATCTCTTTTGCATCCTCAGCTCCATGAAATGATCTCTTATGCCAAGAAAAACAATATTTACACAAAACTTCACACCAACGGATCCCTGCTAACAGAAGATCTCTCTTATAAAATGATTCGTTCTGGCCTCGATCGGTTGTCTTTTTCATTCGATGGATTCAAAAAAGAAACCTATGAAAAAATAAGAGTAGGGGGAAATTTTAATAAAACAGTAAAAAATATAAAAAAATTTTTAGAGACCAAAAAATCACTAGGTTCAAAAAAGCCTTATACGGTAATAGAAGTCATTAATTTTGACCGGTTCTCAGCCAAAGAGCTAAAAAAAGAAAAAGAAAAATTTCTCAATGAGTTTAAAAATCTTCCTCTAGACGACTTTGTTGCTAAGGAACTTCATAATTGGGCAGGAGAAATAGAAAAAGAAGGAAAGAAAAATAAATACTCAAAGTGTCCATTTCCTTGGAATGCCATGATCATTTTCTGGGATGGAGACGTGTTTCCCTGTACCCAAGATTTTTTTGGATACTATAAAGTAGGCAATATCAAGGAGAAGTCTTTACAAGAAATCTGGAACAGCAAAAGCATGATCAGTCTTAGAGAAAAACTTGTCCAGAAAGATATTAGGGATTTAAAGACTTGTTCAAACTGCGATAGAATCTGGAGAAAGAGATTTTTTGGAGTTCCTAAGGAATATCTATGGAAGTTTATCATCAAAAAAATGCCTTAATTTACATTTGAGGGGAATCAATTTTGTTCAAAATATGTTTGCTCCTGGGTTTGCTTTCCAAAAGATTGATTGCCTTTTCAAATTCAATTAAAATTCCTTATTGACGCTGTCATGAAATACAAACCTTTACTCTTTTTTGTTTTTGGGTTCATTCTTATTGTTCTCGGTTCTATCCTTTGCAAGAAAACTAATACTGCCCCATTCTCCGTATTCAGGCTTATCGATCATTTTGAAAAAGAAAATCTCGTCAAATCACCCTTTCAAAGAATAAAAAAACAGACCCATGATTTATACCCGTTAAAGTCATTCCCTATGAATGACCTTGGAACAGAAGAAAACCCATATCAATTAAAAAGAAAATTGAGACACGGAAGTGGTGTCATAAACATACTTTTAAGCCCCCCTGAAAGCCACTATAGGTTTACAACTCAAATACCAGATAAAAGCATCTTTGAGTTCAGCATTGGAATTGTGAGAGATAACCACCCGAGGAGGGGAAATAACAGCGTTGATTCTTCACAACATGGGATTGTGTTTTTGGTGACACTTGAAAAGGAAGATAGAGAGAAAATTATTTTCCAGAAGCATTTGAATCTACCTCCCGGAAAAGATAAACTGAGCTTCACTCAATCTTTTCATACTCTTGAACTTCCCCCAACCAACAAAAAAACCTCTCTGTCCATTATAACAAAGGGGGAAAAGCCATATTTCGCCTACTGGGCCAATCCAGTGATTTACAGGAAAAAAAATAAAGATAAAAATGTCATCCTGATTTCCATTGATACTCTGAGAGCAGACCATCTCGGATGTTATGGGTATCCTAAAAGTACCAGCCCCAATATAGATTCCTTGGCTTCAGAAGGAACTCTTTTTACTCATCCCTTTTCTTGTTCCCCCTGGACTCTACCTTCTCATGTCTCCATTATGACCTCCCTTTATAGCATCCATCACCAAGTCTATTACAGCCAGGAAAAGATGGATCCCTCTCTAATTACCCTGGCAGAGATATTAAGAAAGAACAATTTTTTCACTTCTGCATTTACAGGGGGCGGATTTGTTAGTGCTAACTATGGCTTCTCAAAAGGATTCGATTCTTACTACGAGGGAAGAGGGGGGGTCTTTCACATGAACTCCGCAGAACTTATATATGAAGCTGCTTCCAATTGGCTTGATAAAAACAAAAACAAAAGATTCTTTCTTTTTCTTCATACCTATCAGCCTCATAATCCGTACGTTTCTCCCTATCCATACAACACTGTATTCCTTGGTAACAACCCAAAATGGGAACACCTGAACCTTCTCGGTTTTCTGGGAGGCAAGAAAGGTATTTATAAGAAACTTTCTGAAAAAGAGAGGAGAAACGCGATCGGTCTTTATGACGGAGAAATACATTATTTGGATGAAAGTCTTATAGGACCATTGATAAAAAAGCTAAAAAACATTGAACTGTATGAAAATACCATGATTATATTTACTAGTGACCATGGAGAAGAATTCTTTGAACACGGGGCATGGGACCACGGACACAGTCTGTATAATGAATCAATAAGAGTCCCTTTGATCATAAAATTCCCAGGGAAAAAATTTAGGGGCAAAAAAATCACCGGCACTGTTTCCCAAGTAGATATAATGCCCACTATCCTTAAGGAGATGAAAATCGATTGTCCTGAACTCATCACAGATGGAAAGAGCTTGTTTCCCATGCTCAAAAGGGGAAAAGATAGAGACAGGTGTTTTCTTTCAGACATTGGTGCTTACGTACTGAATTCACATATCCCACAGAAAATTTCAATGAACTCAGGAAAGTACAAACTGATTTTGAATAAAGAATTCAGCCAAAAAGATCTCCTCTTCTTCATCGCTCCTCCTCCAGAAAAAGACCAGATAGAGCTGTTTGATCTTATAAACGATCCATTGGAACAGAACAATATCGCCCAAAAACACCCAGATCTCACTACAGCCATTCTTCAAGAGATAAACCGTATATATGGACAGGCAAAAAAAAGAACCACGGAAAAAACAGAGATGGACAAAAAATTGAAAGAGCAGCTAAAGGCACTGGGATATATCCATTAATCATTCATGAAAAAATTCAACAATCTCTCTATAAACGACCTGTTCCCGTTAAATTCAAGACCTATCCCAAAATTTCTTTGGTTCATGCTCCTTATAAGCTTTATTCTTAATATTATCGGCATAAACTGGGGTCTACCAAGTTCTGGTTCCACAAGCTGGGCATCTGATGAAATAACTCCAGCTTCTGTTATGAATGGGATCAAAATGAAATTTTCCAATGGATGGTCCAACAAGTATCCTCCTCTTCATTATTATATTTTATCCTCTTTCTATCTCCCGTTTTATCTCCTCGATACTTTGAATATCATAAACATACAAAGCTTATTTATAACCACCCTCTTTTTTATCATAGCAAGGCTGATCAGCGTTTTAATGGGAACAGCTCTTATATTTTTTATCTATCTGTGCGGATGCGAAGTCTTAGAAAAAAAATCAGCTTTGCTTGCCTCTTTCATTACAGCATTGACTCCCCCCTTTCTTTATTATTCAAAAACAGCAAACGTTGATATACCTTATCTATTCTGGTTTGTGATAGCTATCTATTTTTTCATAAGAATTTTAAAATACCATCAGAGTTCAGACTATATTCTTTTTGCGGGCACAGCTGTATTCTCTATAGCCACCAATGACTTAAGCCTGGGCCTTCTTATTCTGACTCCATTTATAATCCTTTTTTCCTTGTACAGATATAATAAAACACCCGGCAAAAACTCAAGCATATTCAAATCCCTCGCAAACAAAAAAACAATCTCTGCCCTTATTACCGGGGTTTTGCTGTTCATCCTTTTCCATAATCTGATATTTAATTTCAGTGGTTATAAAAGACATCTCTCTCTTATTTCAGATCCTTCTAAAGGAGACACTATCTTCCCAAACAATGCTCCAGGATTCATGAGTGTGTTCATTCAAACCATAAGACATTTGGAATTTATTTTCGGATGGCCAATTGTTTTAGTCTGTATATTGGGCTTTATTTATGCGCTCACCAAAAAGAAAAAATATCCTCACATTTTTTGGCTGCTGGCTCCCTGTGCCACTTATTACACATTTATCATCTTTATCCTCAGAAAAAACTCAGTAAGACAATTGATTCCTATATATATACTCATGAGCTTTTTTGGGGCCTTAGGCCTCTCTTATTTCCTTCACTCCTCAAGAAGATTTAAGACAATAAAATACACTCTGGTTCTTATTCTTTTTATCAACTCTGCACTCTATTCATTTTCTGTAGATATTCTCATGATCAATGACTCAAGGTATCATGTCGAACAATGGACTCAAAAAAACATAAAAAAGCATGAATCTATTTTATTGATAAATTATATTGATTTTTCATCAAGAAACAGAAATTTCACCAATATCAAATATGCCCTTTGTCCTGACCAAAGTAGGATAAAAGAAATCAATCCTTCTTATATCTTAATTAATTCTGATCGCTTAAAATCAACATACCCATCTCTTTACCAAAAAATAACAAATCATGGCCTCGGTTATAAACAAATATTTAGATATAAATCTTCTCCATGGCTTTCTCTTATGCCAGAACATAAAATAAAAGGGAATAACCATAATAAAATAATCACAAATCTCAATCTCATAAATCCAGAAATAATCATTTTGAAAAAGAAGAGATAAAACAAGGACGGTTCTATTTAGAACCGTCCCTGTTTTCTCCCTGTTTTTTGGGCTTTTCCTAATACTGGGGTTTGACGGATAGAAAAAAGGGAGTTACCGAAGAATCAGGGGAGACCCGGTTTATTCTGATGTGAAGCATGTAAAGATGCGTGTTTTTGAAAGGATAGTATGGGAGCTTGTTTATTATCACAGATTTTTCCTGTTCTGAAACCAGGCCTTTAAAAAACAATCGATCAAAATACCTGCATTCAATTCTATATTTGTTTTTTGGAGAACTGAATACGACCTCTAATTTTCTTATTTCACGCCAGGAGGTGAAGAAAAACCGATAGCTCCTGTCATCTTGAGAGATAAAGAATTCACCAGCTTTTTTCATATGGACAGAACGACTTAAGTTATAAAAAGTTAATTTTTCATTTGTAATGTAGTTTGCTTTTTTTGGGTGAATAAGGACTTCTCGAGGAAAGAGCACCAGAGAATAAAAAAGAAAAATAAAACCTATGGCTGCAAACACAGGGGTTGGTCTTATTTTTTTGTTCACAAGGCAGCCATTCTTATAGAGATACCCCAAAATAAAAACTGCAATGAGCCCGAGCCATATGTAATTCGGCATATAACCCAAATTGTTGACTTTAATGAAGGAAGGAAGATATTTTGGAACATACAAATTCAGATTACTCAAAAATAAAAACAAAGCCCCGGCTCTAAAGGTATGGATATGAGTAGTGGATTGATAAAGAAATGATGGATGGATTAATAAGACCAGGGCTATACCAACACTCATGGCACAGCATATATAAAACAAAGAAGAATATATCTTTTTTCTATTATAAACAAAAAAATACAGCACTAACCAAAACATCAACCAGGAAAGAGGAGTCAAAACTCTCCCTTGAGGACAGAATCCCTGCCTATGAGTCAAAAAAGCATAATTAAAAAGAAAAGGAAGGGAGATAAAGAGAAGGAATACCAAGTCTCTCCTGGAACGTCTAAACATCTCAACCATTCCCACAAACATAAAAAAATAAAAGGGAGCATACAGGAGCAGTCCATCTCTTTGGTCAAGAAAATAATCCAAAAAACTGTCTATTCTCATCTGAGCCGGAACACTCAACACAAGTTCTTTAAAAGCTTTCGTTTTTTCTGGCGTCATGATCCCTTCATAAATGGAAATGGGATTGATAGTGCCGTAGAGCGAATAAACAAAATAATAAAATAAAACCATAGATACGGCAGGAAATATCAGAAAATATACTATTCTCCATCGAACCTTATGTTCTTTTACCAGAAGATAAACAGACACCAAAAGAAGGGGCCAAAATATCATATTGTATTTCAACCCCAACCAAAAAAGAGAGGAGAGAAAAAAACCACACAAAACAATCTGAAAGACTGACAAAGGCTTTTTTGAACGGACTTTTCTAAACACATAAAGAGAAAAAAACGCCACTACTATTTCCGGGTAAAGATGATTGGAATAAAACAAGATAGGGACTGTGAAAGAATAAAGAAACCAGGACAAAAGAGAAATTTTTTCTTTTCCCCAAAGCTCCCTGGTAAAAAGAAAGATTTGAATTCCGAGCAGGGCTGCCCAAATAGAAAGACTCACACTCAAGATAAATACGCGAGTGTGTTGGTTGAAAAAACGGCTTAGCCCATAATGAGGCAACATGAGAACAGAAATCCCAGGAAGATTGATAGGATAGATATATTGACTTCCTTTTTTCCCTGTACGTGCATATACCCCCAGCTTCAGATTCTTGTGTTTTTCCTTTGGATAAAAATAAGTATATTCCTCATCCGCATAATCATCAGCAACATTGATATCCTGGTCCTCATAAAGACTTTGGGTCGTGAGAAGATAATAAGGTTCATCACCTGTAAATTCTTTTCCGTTATGAACCAGCACCAAACTGCAGAGATGATAGATGACCAAGGAGACTATAAAAAGGAATAGAATTTTCTTTCTTGTTGAAATCCTCTTAAAACCATTCCATATTTTTTCTGTGAATTCCCTCACTCTTTCATAACGACTGGCTTGAACCAACTTTATGATGAGGAAACCGATGATCATGAGGAAACCCAAAACATCCAACCTGATTTTTAAATCGCTCGCGGTCAAATAATGAGCCAAAACAAACGGCGAAAAAAGGGAAAGAGAAAAGGGCATAAAAGCCCATAAACCCTGATTGAGAAAAAAAGATAGCTTATTATGACAGAATTTTCTTTCAATAAGAGCTGTGAATCTCCATAGAAAGGCGAGTATGATAAAAATAACAACAGATGATGATAATATGAAAAGGACCGAAGGGTTAAAGCTATGCTTGTCTATAGAAAAGGAATCACATTTTAAATAAAGGTAGGAATAAAATGAAAGGCCAACGGCAAGGAGAAAAAAATAAAACAGTTTTGCGGCAAACCCTGCCTTTCTCTTGACTGGAATCACTAACTATGGTCCTGATTAAATTGATTTCTTTGACCTATTCTTTTTGCAGGAACACCCACGGCAATGAAATAATCATGGATTGATTTATTGACCACAGCCCCAGCTCCAATCACACATCCTTTTCCAATAGATACGCCGTCCAACACCACTACTGAAGCTCCTAACCAACAGTCATCCAGAATCCGGATGCCTCCTTTGTCTATAGAAGGTTGCATCATCATGGGTATATCAGTTCGGTCAAATCTGTGATTTCCTCCCGCCACCAAATAACAATGGCCGGCGAGAAAGGTATATTGACCTATTTCTACCTGGGTTTCAGAAAGGAGGGTACAATTTGCAGAAATATTTGAGTAGTCCCCCAAAAATATATTCCCGCCTTTGCAACTCAGAATGGTATTCCGGCCAATGTAAACATTTTTCCCTATCCTGATTCCCTCATTATCATCACCCTTGGCATCTAAAACAGAGTAGTCATCAATAAATGATTGATCCGATATCGAAGTTTTATGAGGATGACGAATGGTTATATGATGACCAAAGGCAACCCCCTTTCCAACTTTTTTGAATAAGAGGGGATAAAAGATTTTCCTTAGAAACACCCCCCCTGCTCCGGGTATCCATGAAAACAAAAAAATAATGATCTCGTATTTCAGAAAGCTCAAAAAACTGCTTTTCCCTACAAAAAGCTCTTGATACTTTTTGAAGGCAGATTTCTTGACAAGCAGTTCTTTCTGTACACTGGCTCTTTTGCCTTTCGTGTGTCCCTTCATAAGCAGATTTATATTACTCTAATTGGATTTAAAATTCAAAATTTCAAATAGATTATTCAATAAAACAATCGTAGAATAAAGATATGAAAAAATATTCCAGAAAAGCTTTGGGGCAACACTTTCTTACTAACCCCATCATCCTAAAAAAAATCACAAACTGCATATCTCCCCAAAAAAGGGACTTGATAATAGAGGTCGGAGCTGGAAGAGGCTCTCTCACTTTTTTATTAACGGATAAAGCTGGTCAAGTCATTGCTATTGAAAAAGATGAATCATTGATTCCTTTTCTCGAAAAAAACAAACCCCCAAATCTAGAAATCCGCAATGAAGATGTTCTCAAAATAAATTTCAACCATATTGCTGTTCCAGGAAAAACAAAGCTGGTGGGAAATCTTCCTTATTCCATATCCTCTCAAATTCTATTCAAACTACTCCAAGAGCATGAGGCTGTTGAAGAATGCCATTTCATGCTTCAGAAAGAAGTGGCTCAAAGAGTCTGCGCTTCTTCTGGAACAAAAAAATATGCCCCGATATCCATTTTGCTGCAGAATATATTTTCTCCAAAAATCCAATTTTTTCTTTCACCAGGGAGTTTTGTTCCTCCTCCAGAAGTGAAGTCTGCTCTCATCACCTTAAAAAAAAGGAAGAAACCCTTTTATCCCTTTTTCTTAACCAAGCGGTTCAAAAAATTCATAAAACAAGCTTTTTCTCAAAGAAGAAAAACGCTCAGGAACAATCTAAAGCTTATAGGCTTTGCTCCTGAACAAATAAATAAAAGCCTGGGGGCATGTGGTTTGAATACCAAAATTCGGGCAGAAAAAGTTTCTATCCATGACTTTGCCGATCTTTATCTAAACCTTCTGAAGCATAAAAATGAAACTGAAAGGAAAAATATGGTATAATTTTTCGGATGGCAAAAAGAAAAAAACCCAAGACAAAATCGAAAAAAGATCCCCAAAACCGTATAAAGCGGGATATATCAGGGATTGTTCTTATTTTTGTTTCTATCTTTATTATTATCAGTCTGTTGAGTTATAATTCTGATGACCCTTCTTGGGCTTCTGTCTCCACTGTTGATAAAAAAATCCATAATTACGGAGGAAAAGTGGGCGCTTCTTTATCAGAAGCCCTGCTTCAGTTTTTCGGCCTCAGTTCATTTGCTCTGCCCCTTGTCTTTATTTTCCTTGGGTTTCAGTTATTCTTCCCTAGAAAAAAGGGAGGATTCCTTTCCAGGTTTGGAGAGAGTCTCCTTATATGTTTGATAATCAGTCCATTATTTTCCATAATATTTAACCATTCCTCCTGGAAAGGAACCGAAATCTCAGCAGGCGGAGTTATAGGGGAGCTATCTTCCTCCTTATTAATAAAATATTTCAACCACCTCGGATCTCTTCTTATCCTTTTTAGCTTATTTCTTATCGTTATTCTTTTCTCAACCCATATACAGATAAGGACGCTTTTTGATTTTTTCGCAAAATTTTTTAAATTTCTGTTTAAAGAACTGCGAATCAAGATTACAGACTATAAAAAGCAGAAGGATAAAGAAAAGATGAGAAAAAGAGTGGTTGAGAAGTACTCAAAACAAAAAACTAAAAAACATATCACTGCAAACAAACCATCTCTCTCCACCATGCCTTCTGTTCCAAAAGAAAAAGAGGCTTCTTCAGAGGGTTTCTTATTCCCGGAATTGAATAGCAAAGGAGATTATCAATTCCCTCCGCTGAGCCTTTTAGATCGCGGAAAAATAGCTGAAAAAATAGATAAAGAGGAGCTTTATGAAAAGAAACAAATCATTGAAGATAAACTCTCTCAATTTAAGGTCAAAGGGGAGGTCAGAGAATACCATCCAGGGCCCATAATCACCACATATGAGTTCTATCCCAGCCCCGGGGTTAAAGTAAGCCAGGTATCCAGCCGAACAGAGGACCTTAGTCTTGCCTTAGGCGCTGAATCACTCAGGATACAGCGCATACCCGGAAAGTCATCTTTAGGCATTGAAATCCCAAATAACAAAAGGGAAATCATTAGATTAAGAGATGTTATTCAAACCAAAAAATTCATGGAGTCTCCCTCCAAACTGACCGTAGGACTTGGAAAAACCATCCATGGGGAACCATATATAACCGATCTTTCCATAATGCCCCATCTTCTCATAGCAGGAGCTACTGGAACTGGAAAGAGCGTGGCATTAAACTCAATCATTGCAAGCATTCTGTACAAATCAACGCCAGAGGAAGTAAGGATCATACTGATCGACCCTAAAAGGCTGGAATTTTCTCTATACGATGGAATCCCTCATCTCCTATGTCCGGTGGTTAAGAATCCCAACAAGGCCGGAAATATCCTTTACGATGCTATCAAGAAAATGGAACATCGTTATCATTTACTGGGACGTTTAAAAGTACGAAATATCGATCAATACAACAGGCAAATAAAAGAACTCCAAAAAAATCCCAACCTAAAGATCGATTTGGAGAAAGAAGAGAAAGAAAAATTAAAACCTCTTCCCTTCCTAGTCATCATCATTGATGAATTAGCAGAATTGATGATGATAGGGGAGAAAGAAGTAGAATACTGTATAGGGAGGCTGGCCCAACTAGCCAGAGCTGTGGGGATTCATCTCATCATGGCCACTCAACGTCCTTCTACGGATGTCATCACAGGAACCATCAAGAATAATTTTTCGTGCCGTTTGGCATTCAGGGTTCCATCAAAAATCGACTCCCAGATCATCATCGACACCGGAGGCGCTGAAAAACTTCTGGGGAAAGGGGATATGCTTTTTATGCCTCCTAATTATCCAAAAATCATTAGGCTACACAGTTCATTCATTTCCCTTCAGGAAGTAAGCCGTTTATTGAAACACATAAAAGAACAAAGAAAACCCGATTATGACAAGAAAATAATCAATACCCTAAAAAAACCTCCTGATAAAAAAGACAAATCTAAGGAAAAAGATGAACTGTTTGAAAAAGCTGTGGAATTGATCTTAAGCACAGGCCAAGCTTCTGCTTCATATCTACAAAGAAAACTAAGACTGGGTTATGCAAGGGCAGCAAGAATAATCGATCAAATGGAGCAGGAAGGGATTGTAGGTCCCTCCAGAGGAAGCAAGCCAAGAGAAATCCTGGTGAGTGCTGAATCCTATATTGACAGAATGAGACAAAAAGATTAGATATTTATCCTCCCCAGCAATCACATAAGATCCATTTGCTTGTTGCTTGTTTGAAATTACAAACAGGATGCTTGCTAATGTGAGAAACACCATTTATAATGACAGATAATTAAAAGTGGATAAGAAAGATAATTCCTACGATCTCAAAGAAATAACTTCTAAATACAGACCTATTGTTTCATTTAAAGTAAAAAAATCTATAGGCTCATACACACCAGAATGGGAAGATATCGTCAATGAAATAATGCTCAATACAGTGGAAAAAATAAAATCAGGGGAATTTAAAGGCGAATCTTCAGTAGGAACCTTTATTTATACCATTACAAGAAGAAGAATAGTCGATTATATAAGGAGGAAAAAGAAAAAGGCACCCAAGTATATTCCAGAATCCGATCCATTTCCAGATCCCCACGAACAAATTGAAAATAAGGAAAGATCTGAAATGTTAGCAAAGAAACTGGAGCAGCTAAAGCCAAAATATAAAAAAATCCTTTACCTCTATTATTATAAAGACCTTTCAAGAAAGGAAGTGGCAGAAAAATTGAATATTTCTCCGAGAAAAGTGAGCGAAAGAGTGCATTATGCCCAAAAATTACTGAAAAAATTGATAAAAAAATAAAATTTTCCGTAAATAGACGGCTTTTTCGACTAAACTAGTGAAATTAAATAAGGGGTTAAACCGATGAAAGAATGCAGATATGAGAAATTAATCGATGATTACTTGTTCGGTAGACTGAGCAAGGAAAAAAGGGAAGAATTTGAAGAACATTTCTTCAACTGTCCTTATTGTTTTGAACAATTAAAAGAGAGAAACGAATTTATCTTAACAATAAAGGATAAGGCAGACTCAATATTCAAAGATATCTGCGAAGAAGAAGAATCAAAAAGCCGGGGGCGGGAAAAAATATTTGGATTTTTATCTCCCAAACCAATCATATCTGCGGCTGTAACAGCGGCCTTAATTCTGATCGTTGTGTTCGGTGTTATTCCAAACATAACAAATAAAACCCCTGAATTTATTATAAGTGACGAAGAAATAAGAGGGGATTCCATTACTCTTATATCTGAGGCTACCCCTTCTGAATTCAAATGGGAACCCTTAGAAAATAATGTTGAATACAAAGTCTTTATCTACAATGACGAACTTCTCTGGGAAAAAAGCACCCAAAACAATTACATCTCACTTCCTGAAAAAATTAAAGCAAAAATGACTCCAGGAAAAAGATATTCTTGGCAGGTAAAAGCTTTTTCCCCTCAAGGGACACTCATTTCTGCTTCAAGTAAAGTCCAATTCACTTGGCAGAATGGGAATTAATACAATAAATTCTCTTTAATACTTCAATCTTCCTCTATATCCTCTTCTTCACTATACATCCGGCCTCTACTTTCTTGTTCAAAAGCAAGGCAACACATAAGTCTTCCACATAGTCCTGAGATCTTGGTGGGATTTATGGAAATATTCTGTTTTTTGGCTTTTTGTATGGTCACAGGTTCAAAATTTTTCATAAAACTGGCACAGCACAATTTGCGTCCACAAACTCCTATTCCTCCAATCATTTTTGCTTCGTCTCTAACCCCAATTTGACGCATCTCAATTCTCATGCGAAAGCGTTTGGCCAAATCCTTCACCAGTGCCCTAAAGTCAATCCGACCATCTGCCGTGTAGAAAAAAATACCTTTTTTCTCATCAAAAAAATAACGTACCCTCACTAGTTTCATGGGAAGTTTGCGATCTTTTATTCTTTTTAAACAAAAATCAAATGCTTCCTTCTCCTTTTTTCTCATCCATGCAAATTTATCTTTATCTTTATCTGTAGCTTTGCGTATAACTTTTACAGCTCCTTGCTTTGCTCTTTTATTCTTCCTTATTTTCTTGGGAGTATCTATGACCATAGCGAGTTCTCCCCCAAGTGAAGACTCAATAAGACAGATATCTCCTGTTTTTAATTCGATGCTGTTAATATCCGCCCGAAAAACCTTTTTCAAACGATCTGAAAATACGTATACTATATCAGACATTTTTTCTATCCATTAAATTTATTGTCATAAAATTCATAAGAACTTTTTTATTGATGTTTCGTTCCAATAAAAGCATACATTCTTCTATGACTCTTAAATAATCAATAGCCTGTTTTAAACTCATGTATTTTTCAAGTCTGATTAATTTATTCTTATAATCTGGATTTATCATCAACCGGTCACTGCTTCCCATTTTTAGTAATATTATATCCCGACAAAAAGAAGACATTGTCTCAATAATTGGTTCAAAACTCTTTATGAAGGTCTTTTTTTGCATTCTGGAGTGCTTTTTAAAAAAAGGAGCTATTGTCCCTCCTTTTACAAAGGATGAAAATATATGGAATGCCTTTTTCCTCTGCTCATCTGATTCTTCCCAATCAAAATCAAGGGCCTTTTTTAAATTACCCCTTACAAAAAGAGATATGACCTTGGCTCTTCCTTCTTCCGTGCCTTTCTCCATTAATGCATTCTGAATGTCATATCTGGAAATCTGTGTAAACTTCAGAATCTGGCATCTAGATTTAATGGTAGGCAGAATGGAAAACAAATTTTCAGTGGTAAGAATTATATGAGAAAAAAGAGGAGGTTCTTCAAGCACTTTGAGTAAAGAGTTCGAAGCCTTCTCGTTCATTTTCTCTGCCTGTTCAATAATAAATACTCTTTTTTTTCCTGTCATAGGTTTCATGTATGCAGCTTGCTTTACTAATCTTATCTGATCAATCTTTATGAAGTCTTTTTCAGCCCTAATTCTCATCACATCTGGAAAAAATTCTCTATTGATCGCATGGCATGAAGAACACTTCTCACACGAATCAGCTTTTTCATTGAGACAGTTCAAGGCTTTGGCAAAAACCAAAGCCATCTCACTCTTTCCTGTTCCCCGGGGGCCATAAAACAAAAGAGAGTTAGGCAGTCTTTCTCTTTGCAGAGATTTCTTCAAGATATTTTTGATCCTCGTATTTCCGACAATATCATCAAATGACACTTTTTCAGATTCTCCTTATTTGACTTTTACCCAATCTCAGCATTTTGTTGTTAAAATTTCTCTTTCCCATGAAAGATGTTTTCTAAAAACTTTGCAGTAAAAGAATCTTCAGCTTCTGCAACATCCTCTGGAGCTCCAGAAGCCACTACCCAGCCCCCTTTATCTCCTCCCTTAGGTCCTAAATCAATAATATAATCCGCGAATTTAATCACATCAAGATTATGTTCAATCACGATCACCGTATTTCCTAAACTTATCAGCTCGGAGAGGACATTTAGAAGCTTTTTTACATCATCAAAATGAAGACCTGTGGTCGGCTCATCCAATATATAAAGCGTTTGACCTGTGTTTTTTCTGCTTAATTCTTTAGTCAGCTTGATCCTCTGTGCCTCACCCCCAGAAAGATGGGGCGCAGGCTGGCCCAAGCGCAAATAACCAAGCCCCACTCTATTCAGTAATCCTAATTTGAATTTCAATCTTGGGTGGGCTTTAAGATGTTCATAGGCTTCGCTTACCGTCATTTCAAGAAAGTCTGCAATGTTTTTTCCCTTATATCGAACCTCAAGAGTCTCTTTATTATACCGCTTGCCCCCACATCTATTACATGTGACAAATACATCGGGAAGAAAGTGCATTTCAATTTTTTTTGATCCGGCACCAAAGCATTCTTCACATCTTCCCCCGGGAATATTAAAACTAAATCGACCAGGCTTATATCCTCTAATTTTGGCCTCTTTAGTCATGGCAAATAATTTTCTTAATTCTGTAAACAAACCAGTATAAGTAGCTGGATTGGAACGTGGAGTCCTCCCTATAGGCTTCTGGTCAACAGATACTACCTTATCAATATATTCTGTTCCCTCTATGGAGTCATGAGCTCCTGGCTTAACTTGTGAATGATGAAAAATATTTGAAAGCTTTTTATAAAGGATATCATAGACTAAAGTGCTTTTTCCTGAACCTGAAAGTCCTGTCACAACTGTAAAAGCAGAAACAGGAAATTGTACATCAATGTTCTTCAAATTATGCTCTGATGCATTTCTTATCTTCAACCATTTCTTAGGAATCCTTCTCTTCTTTGGCATAGGGATAAATTTATCATGTCTTAAGTACTCTGATGTGAGAGAATCATAAAAAGAAACAATCCTATCATAATCTCCCTCCGCTACCTTTTCTCCCCCTTTCTCTCCAGCACCAGGGCCTAAATCCAAAATATGATCTGCAGAACATATAGTTTGTTCATCATGCTCTACAACAACAACCGAATTACCATTATCCCTGATTTCCTTTAACAGAGAGATAAGCCTTTTGTTGTCTTTCTGGTGGAGTCCTATGGTCGGTTCATCCAATACATACAGAACCCCCCGCAGCTGAAACCCCACCTGTGCAGCCAAGCGAACTCGGCGGGCCTCGCCTCCAGAAAGGGTAGACGTAGTTCTGGCTAAATGAAGGTATGACATCCCCAACCTATCAATTACTTCAAGTCGCGAAAAAATCTCTTTTATAATTCGACCCGCAATGAAATGATTACTACCCTTAAAAACAAAACTTTTTATTTCTTCCTGCAATCTGTTTATAGAAAGACGGCTCAATTCATCAATGTTTCTATTGCCTATTTTAACAGCCAAACTTTCCTTCCGAAGACGGCTACCTTGGCAATAAGGACATATTTCCTCACTTACCTTGAGTCTTCCCCGCTTGTCCGCAATTGTTCGGAATCCAATTCCATTGCAGTATGGACAAGCACCATAGGGGCTGTTAAAAGAAAACATTCTTGGCTCTGGTTCAGGAAGATTTATATCGCAATAGGGGCATAAAAGATTCAGAGAATTAAAAGATTCGTTTCCTTTATCATCTATAAGAAGCAAGTCTCCATCAGAGATTTCTAATGCTTTGTCAACCGCTTCTTTGACTCTTTTTTCTGATTTATTGGATATGAATAATTCATCTATTAAAAGTTCTATGTTATGTTTCTTTGTCTTCCTCAAGAATATTTCATCTTCCAATTCAAAAAATTTTCCATCCACTCTAGCCCGGAGATATCCTTTTTTTCTCATTCTATCAAAAAGATTGCTGTACTCACCCTTTCTTCCTTTTATGACTGGAGCAAGAATTTTTACTGTGAGGCCTCTGTATCTCTGTATGATTTTTTCTAATATTTGAGCCGGGGTCTGCGAGCTTACTTTACGTCCGCATTCAGGACAATGTGGAGTTCCCACTTTAGCAAATAGAAGTCGGAGAAAATCATAAACTTCAGTAACTGTTCCTACTGTAGAACGAGGATTTGTCGAAATTGTTTTCTGGTCGATAGAAATGGAAGGAGATATTCCTTCAATTGATTCTACCTCGGGCTTCTCCATCTGTTCTATATACTGTCTGGCATAAGCAGAAAGGCATTCTATATATCTTCTCTGGCCCTCGGCAAATAATGTATCAAAGGCAAGAGATGATTTGCCTGAGCCGCTTGGTCCGGTAACAACAATCAACTTGTTTCGAGGAAGATTCACATCAATGTTTTTAAGATTGTGCTGTGCCGCTTTTTTTATCCTTATCTCATTGAGCATGACTTGTTATTTTATTCTTTTCTCTCTTTTTAGGCAACCTTACCCGCCAATATATGTCTGAAGAATTCACAAAAAAAAGGATGAAATTTAGGCGTGCCTGAATTTCATTTCAGCTCGTTATGGTTAGAAAATGATGATTAAAATCATAAACATAAACAGGAGAGAAGACTCAATTATCTCTCATGAAAAAATCTTGCATATCATTGAAAAGAAGATAATAATAAAAACACTGCCATTTTATATGAATAATCGGGCGAAAGAAGCATGAAAAAAAATATCTTAAAATCCATAGACCGGTTAAAGGTAGAAGGGAGCCGCAATCATTCCATTAAAATAATAAAACATCTTCCTCCTCAGCAAGGACGTTTTAAAGAATATCCTTCAGATATTCATCCTTCTTTAGTCAAGGCACTCAAACAAAAAGGGTTCTCCAGGCTTTACACTCACCAGTATCTTGCCTGGGAGCTTTCCCAAAAAAAGAAGAACATTGTTATTGTCACACCCACTGCATCAGGAAAAACCCTCTGCTATAATCTTCCAGTCATAGACTCTATCATCAAAAATTCTTCCTCAAGATCCATATATATATTCCCCACTAAAGCGCTCTCCCAGGACCAGAGAGCAGAGCTGGATGAAACCATTGAGCTTTTACCTGAGGAGATCCGAATATTCACCTATGACGGAGATACTCCTCAAGATGCCAGAAAAGCAATTAGAGCTAGAGGACACATCATCATAACAAATCCAGACATGCTTCACACAGGAATCCTTCCCCATCATACAAAATGGATCAAACTGTTTAAAAATTTAAAATATATTGTTATAGACGAACTCCATAATTACAGAGGTGTCTTTGGAAGCCATCTCGCAAACATATTAAGAAGACTTAAAAGAATCGCCCTTTTCTACGGATCTTCACCTCAATTTATTCTCTGCACAGCAACCATCGCCAACTCTCTTGAAATGGCCCAAAAAACCATTGAGGAACCAGCCTCTCTAATTGACAATAACGGAGCCCCCAGCGGAGATAAATATTTCATATTTTACAATCCTCCTGTAGTCAACAAATTCTTAGGAATAAGGCGCTCCTATGTGAATGAAGCAAGGTCAGTGGCATCCATTTTTCTGAAACAAAAGCTCCAGACCATTGTCTTTGCTCAAAGCCGCCTTATCACGGAAGTTCTTTTGACTTACCTCAAAAGTGATTTTGAAGACCAAATTCATAATAAAGGACTGATACGCGGGTATCGTGGAGGATATCTCCCAAAAAAGAGAAGAGAAATCGAAAAAAAATTAAGGGAAGGAAAGATCCTTGGGGTTGTCTCCACCAATGCCTTGGAACTGGGCATTGATATAGGCAGCCTGGATGTCGCTGTTTTAGCAGGTTATCCAGGGACTATTTCAAGTACCTGGCAGCGATCGGGCAGAGCTGGCCGAAAGTCAGGCACCTCTGCGGCTGTTCTAGTGGCATCAAGCTCCCCTTTGGATCAATTCATTATCAACAATCCAGACTACTTCTTCTCAAAAAATCCGGAAAAATCCTTGATAAATCCAGACAATCTTTCCATCCTGGTCAACCATATAGAATGCGCCACATTTGAACTTCCCTTTAAAGACGGAGAAAAATTCGGAAACAGTGAAATAGAAGATATCCTGAATTTTCTGGAAGAAGAAAATTTAGTCATGCATTCCAAAGGCAAATGGTTCTGGACATCAGATGCCTATCCAGCTGACAGCGTCAGCCTCAGAAGTATAAGTTCAGATAATTTCGTGGTGGTAGACACAACCAAAAAAGCAGATGTGGTGGCTGAAGTCGACTTTTCAGCCGCACTGACCACGCTTCATCCCAAAGCCATCTACATGTGCGAGGGAGTGCAATATTATGTGGAAAAACTTGACTTTGAACAGAGAAAAGCCTATGTGAAAAAAACTGACGTTGATTATTATACCGATGCCATAGATTACACCAAAATTAAAATCCTTGATGAATTCGATCAAAAAGACATAGGAAAATACCGAACTTCTCATGGAGAAGTTCACGTGGCAACCCAGGTGGTAGGTTTCAAAAAAATTAAATTTCAAACCAGAGAAAATGTGGGGGCAGGAGATTTAAGCCTCCCTCAGAATGAGATGCACACCACAGCTTACTGGATCACCATACCTGCTTCCATTTTTAAATCTCTTCCTTTTTCAACAGAACAAAAAATAAACGGTCTTTTCGGCTTGTCCTATTGTCTCCATCATGTTTCACCTATTTTTTTGATGTGCGATTTGCACGACATCGGAGTTTCAGTGGGAGATAATTACACCGGAAAATCAGTGCCCTCCAGAGATATAAGACTTAAAATCTCAACAGAAAGCAAACCTATCGATTTTTCTCAAGAGGATTTTGAGCCGAATATATTTATTTATGACAATTTCCCAGGAGGTATTGGATTAAGTCCTTCTCTATTTGAACTTGAGAAAAAACTTCTTGAATACTGCATGAAAACCATCCAAGCATGCCCCTGCAAAGAAGGATGCCCTTCCTGTGTGGGACCCACTAAAGAAAGCGGAGCCTTTGCAAAGCAGGTCGCTCTTAAAATATGCGAGGCTTTGTTACTTTGAGCTTATCTTTTTGAGCTGCTTTTTTGGTCCTATCACCACCAAAACATCACTGTCTTTAATCACAAAGTCAGCTTTAGGTATAAGGGTGGTTTTCTCCGGCACAAGTCCTCTGACCGCAATCACCTGAATCTTGTAACGATTGATCAAATCCAATTCTTTCAGGCTCTTACCCAAGAATTCATCAGGAGGAGCAATTTCTCTTATCTCAATACCTGAGGTCAAGGGTAAAAACTCCAATACATTGGGATTGCTCAATTTCATGGCTGTCTTAACAGCCATATCTCTTTCAGGATAAATCACATCTGTAGCTCCAACTGCTTCCAGAATCTTAGCATGGTCATCAGAAAGAGCCTTGGCAATGATCCGTTTGATATTCATTTCAGACAGATAATGCACGGTAAGTATGGAACCTTCCATATTAGGTCCTAAACTCACAATCACCACATCCATCTCTTGTATACCAACTGCCTTAAGATTTTCTTTGTCAGCGGCCTCCATATGAACCGCATGTGAAGCAAGATGCTTCGCCTTATCTACCTTTTCTTTATCATTATCAACAGCCAGAACTTCTTCTCCCATATCAAACAATGTTTTTGTTATATGAAAGCCAAAACTACCCAATCCAATGACTCCGAATTTCATAAGATAAACTCCCTTTTTAAATTCTATCCTATCATGATGGATTCTTCAACATAATCATATCTACCTTTAGCTCTCTCGCGGCTGAAGGCATAAAGAAACGTCAAAGGACCGATTCTTCCGATATACATGGTCATAATAACCACGATCTTTCCTATATCATTCAATCGGGGTGTGAGCCCAAGGGAAAGACCTACGGTGCCAAAAGCAGAAAAGACCTCAAAAAAAACTTCCTTCATAGTCACTTCAGGTTGGCTTATAAGAAGAATAAAAACGGAAACACAAATCACGCTAATTCCCAGGGTGATGACCGTGAATGCTTTGGTGATCAATTTATACGGAACGGTCCTTTTAGATAGACTGACGGATTCTCTGGCTAATATCCTTGATTTTAAAAAAGCAGCCACAGCACCTACTGTGGTGGTCTTAACCCCTCCTCCGGTTGATCCAGGAGACGCTCCGATGAACATCAAGACAATCAGAAAAAACACCATCCCAAATCCCAATGCGTTCAAATCCATGGTATTAAAACCAGCTGTCCTTGGGGTTACAACCTGGAAAATAGACGAAAGTATTTTCTCTATAGATGAAAAATTTCTTAAAGAGTGATTATACTCCAGAACAAAGAATAAAAGGGAAGAAAATAGAAGGAGAAAAAATGTCATTCTATAAACTAATTTTGTGTGTAAGGAAAATCGAAATTTTCTTTTCTTCAAAATATGAGAAAAGGAACTTGCTGTTTCTCTCAGCACCATAAATCCAAGACCTCCTAGAATAATCAGAACAATAAGATTTAGATTGATCCAGATATCGCCTTTAAACGATTCAAAACTGTCTTTGTAAAGACAAAATCCCGCATTGCAAAATGCAGAAACAGAATGAAAAACAGAATGAAACCAAGCTTTTCCGGCTGATAATTTTTGGTTGAAGTTTGAATAAAAAAAGATTGTTCCTAATAACTCCAGACATAAGGTATATATGAAAACATTCTTAATCAAAGAATGCACCCTTAGTGAGGAAGCATGATGAAAGTCCTCTTTTAATGTAATGCTTTCTCTTATGGCAATGCTTTTTCCTGCCACCAGAAGAACCAGGGTTGAAAAGGTCATAATACCCAAACCCCCAATTTGAAAAAGCAGCATGATGATAACTTGACCCACAGGGGAAAAATAAGTTCCGGTATCCTGCACAATAAGTCCCGTTACACAGACCGCTGATGTGGAGGTAAACAAAGCATCTGTAAATGAAATGTGCCCGGATGTGGTGCTGAAGGGCAGAGACAATAAAATAGTGCCAATAAAAATGGTGACCACAAAACCTATGGCAAGAAACTGAGCAGGGTGGAATCTTATTTCTCTAAATATATGCTTTTTATCCTCTTTCATTTTAACAACCTATTAACCTTGAAAACCAAATCTATTACTTATGTTTATTTTTGTCAAATCAGCTTAATAAAGGAAGCATTTCTAAAACCGTGATAGAGTTTATTTTACAGATAAGGGGAGAGGGCAAGGGATGAGGAATCCCCTGTGAGGGCGGAGCGGGCATGGTTCCTCTTTAGAGGGGGGCGAAGCCCGAACCGGGAGAGAGATTCCTCGCTGGGGAATCGAGCGGGTGACGAATCCCTTGCCCTCTCCCCTTAATAATGTTTTTGAAAATGCATATTGATTTTATAAACAATCCAGGTTGACAATGATTCGGGTGTATGCTACTTTTTGAACTCAAAAATGAACTTTATTCAACTTATCCTCAAAGCCAGCATTGTGGTCCACATCGTACTCATCGTCCTGTTGTTTTTTTCTGTATTCTCTTGGGCTATCATCTATTATAAAAGGAAAACCTTCAAAGCCGCTGAAAAGGAATCAGAAAAATTCATGTCTATTTTTAAAAAGAGCAGAAATCTTGCTGAAGTCAACAACGCTTCTCAAAAATACACATCAAGCCCCTTAGCTTCTCTTTTTCAATCCGGCTTCAAAACACTCGCCTATATAAAAAAATCAAATCCTGAATCTTCTTTAACTCCAGAAAACTTGGAAAGCATCAACAGATCTCTCATAAAAGCGTCCAATAAACAGGTCAATAGATTTGAAAAAATGATGAGCTTCTTGGCGACTACAGGAAGTGTAACCCCTTTTATAGGTCTTTTTGGAACAGTTTGGGGGATTATGGACTCCTTTATTGGGATCGGAGTCAAAGGATCAGCTAGTCTGGTCACTGTTGCCCCTGGTATTGCTGAAGCTTTGGTGGCCACAGCACTGGGGCTTTTTGCAGCTATCCCCGCTGTTATTGCTTATAATCATTTTCTGCAGAAAATAAAAGAGACAGTCAGTGACATGGAAGATTTTTCCATTGAATTTATCAGCATAACTGAAAGACTCTATGGCATTTAAATACAGGCCTATAAGCAAAAAAGAGGTTGGCACCTCACTTTCTGAAATCAACGTCACTCCTCTAGTTGATGTGATGCTTGTTCTTCTCATTATATTTATGGTCACGGCTCCCATGATGCAGTCTGGGATCGGGGTCAATCTTCCCCAAGCAGAAACCGAATCAGCTCCGGCTGAACAAGGCCTGACCTTAACCATTACCAGCGATAAATACATTCATATCAAAGACCAGGTGATCAATCAATTTCTTTTAGAACAGAAGCTCAAAGAATACTTTTACGGAAAAGAAAAAAAAGTGGTTTTTATCAGAGCTGATGAGACCCTTCCCTATGGTTTTGTGATCCGTATACTGGATACAGTCAAAAAAGCAGGCATCCAGGTGGTAGGGCTTGTGGTCAAACCTCTCGAGGAAAAAGAAGACTGATGAGTCACACCATTTCAAACAGGGAATTCAGATCATTCAGACAAGCTCTTATTATATCCGCATCAGTCCATCTCTTACTATTTATCCTTATCCTTATATCTCCTTATCTTCCCAGCCATTCAAAAAAAGGAATGGTCCATTATGTGAACGTAGTCTCATTTCCAGGAGGAGGTGGCGGGAGCGGAGGACCACCCGGAGGTGCCCCAGGGGGAAGCTCACAGAAAGAAGAAGTGGGGGAAACAGCGCTTCCAGAAAGACAGAATCTCAGGGATCTCACTGTCCCCAAAAGAACTGAACAGCAAGAAACCGCCCTCAGGCATCCTGTAGATAAACCCAAAAAAGGAAAAAAGACAGAGGAAACCAAGAAAACCGTTATCCAAAAAACCACCAAGGCCTCTTCTGCAAAAGCAAAATCAGAAAAGTCTGAACCAGGGGTTGGAGGAGGCGGAACTGGATTAAGAATAGGGGTCGGAGGAGGCGGCGGAGGTGGAGTAGGCTTTGGTTCTCAATATTCTTCTCAAATAGGCATGTCTTCTTTCCCTTATACTTGGTATTTACAAACCCTGCACGCACGAATATCTAATAATTGGTTTACTTCCCGTATAAGTACCGGGCTAAGTGGAGACTATTTTACCACCATATCTTTTAAAATTTTCTCGAAAGGCAATATTTCAGAACCTAAAATACTGGAGTCAAGCAATATCAAATCCCTTGATCTTTCTGCCGTACGAGCGGTACGTTCATCAGCGCCATTTCCGCCCTTACCCAAAGAATATAAAGAAGAATATCTTTTGATACGACTTATTTTTGAGCACACAAAATGAAAAAAACAAGCATTATTTTAGCCTTTTTTTTAATGGGAACCGTATTTATCACACAACTCTTCTCCCAACAAGAAGTGGTCATGAGGATAAGAGAAGGAATGCCAGTCATACCCGTGGCTGTCCCTGAAATAATAACCAACACTGATTCGCCAGAACTGCGCTCAGCAGCTTCCACTATTCGAAAAGTCATCATTTCTGACCTTGAATACAGCAGAGTATTTAGCCCCCTTCCTGAAGATTATTACAAATATATTGACCCATTAAATCCAGAGAATATAAACTTTAGAAACTGGGAGTCCATTCAAGCCAAGCTTCTGCTCAGCTCCGAAATTTCTCAAAATGCAGAAGGATCTTTGCTTTTTGAAGCTAAGATATATGATGTCAAATCATCCCGGTTTATCAAAGGCAAGAAATATCAGTCCGATAAAAGCTTATTGCGCCTGGTTGGACATAAAATATCAAATGATTTCATGACAATTTACGGGGAACCTCCCATTTTTACCACAAAAATTGTATTTATTTCCAACAGGAATGGAAATGATGAACTGTATATGATGGACTATGATGGGTTCAATCAAACTCGGTTGACATTCAATAAAAGCAGAGATTATATGCCTGCTTGGTCCACTGATGGAAAAACCATAGCTTATACTGCTTACAACAACCAGAAAGCCGCTCTTTCCCTTTTCAATCCTTTTGAGGGAACCAGAACTCTGGTCACGGATCACGGGACAAGTTTTGGAGCTGATTTTTCCTTTGATGGGAAAAAATTGGCATTTTGTTCAACTGAAGACGAGTCTAATTCAGAAATATATGTCTGCGACAGCAATGGGAAAAACATCAAGCGCCTCACTTATAACGAAGCCATAGACACAGCTCCCTCCTGGTCACCCAACAACAGGGAAATCGCCTTTACCTCTGATAGATTGGGCTCTCCTCAAATCTATATCATGGATGCTGAAGGAACCAATGTACGCAGACGAAGTTTTGGGGGAAATTACCATGATGCACCGGCATGGGCTCCTACAGGGGACAGAATTGTTTATGTATCAAGGGTTGCGGCTGTTTTCGATCTATACGTCCTCAATCTCAGAACCGACCGTATTATCAAACTAACAGAAGGATACTCCAGGAATGAATCACCTTCCTGGTCTCCTGACGGACGCCACATTGTTTTTTCATCCAACCGGATAGGTAGTATCCAAATCTACTCCATTGATTATGACGGGAGCAACTTGAGACGCCTCACCTCAAAGGGAGAGAACAAACTCCCAAACTGGTCAAGAAATTGATGGATACATATATAAAACATATAAGTTTCTCTGAGGCTAATTTTTTGTCACTATTATTTGACAAGGGCTCATATTAATTGTATATAGATTACACAATATAGTGGGAATTGCTATGTTTTATAAAAAAAAACCTAAAGGAGATCCCATGAAAAAATTAACTGTACTCTTTGTTTCGTTTCTATTGGTGTTTTCTTTCTTTTCATCCTGTAGGAAAAAAGTGGAAGAAACTCCCCCGCCTCCACAAGCAAAAGAACAGCCTAAAGTTGAAAAAGTAGAAAAACCCCCAGCAAAAGAACCAGAACTTACTGAGGAAGAAATATTTGAACAAAAGTCATTAGAAGAAATCAATGCTGAAAAACCCCTTCAGAGGATTCACTTTGATTTTGACAAATATTTCATTAGAGAAGATGCAAAACCTGTTTTGAAAGAAAATGCGCAATGGTTGAAAAAATGGGAAAGCGTTAGAATATTGATCGAAGGTCATTGCGACGAACGAGGAACAGAAGAATACAACCTTGCACTTGGAGAAAAAAGGGCAAAAAGCACTCGTGATTATCTTATCTCTCTAGGAATTTCACCAGATAGAATGGAAATCATTTCCTACGGAAAAAGCCAGCCGTTGGATCCGGGTCATAATGAAGTAGCATGGCAGAAGAATAGAAGGGCTCAATTCACTATCATTGAAAAATAAATATTTTTTATGACCAAAAGGATTTATTCTGGGATCATTCTTGTTTTCTTATGTCCCTTTCTGATTTCAGGATTTCAGAAAAGTAAAAAAGCATATGAGCTGATATATAAAGATGTACAGATATTGAAGCAGCAAATCCTTGAACTTGAGGAGCAGTCAAAACAAAATCAGAAGTACATCAATTCTATAAAAGAACAGTTGGATGACATTTATGAATTGATAAATCAAATAAGGAACAAGCAAGCAAGCCTTGGTGAGGAGCAAGGAAAAATTCCCACCCAGTATCAAATTTTACTTGAAAAATTTGATGCCATAACATCCCGTCTTTCAAAGATTTCAGAAGACTTGATCGAAATCAAACAGTCAACTACGGGACCCGTAGAGGAAACAGAAGAAATACCCAGGAAGAGCCTAAAGACAAAACCAAGCAGGAATCAACTATCAGTCAATCAGAAATACCCGAAGAAGAAAAAAAGCCAAAAACAGAATTGGATCCCAACCTTTCTCCTCAGGAAGTGTATAATCTAGCGAGGTCTGACTATCTTAAAGGCAACTTTCAGTTAGCTATTGAGGGCTTTAATATTTACATGGAACATTTTCCCGAAAGCCCTCTCGCAGACAATGCCCTTTATTGGATTGGAGAATGCTATTTTAGTCAAGAGAAATATGAAGAAGCCATAAAAAAATTCAATGTCCTTATCCTGAGCTACCCAGAAGGAGATAAAATCCCGGCTGCTCATCTAAAAAAAGGAATAAGCTTGATTGAAGTCGGGCGAGAAGAAGAGGCCCTAGCTGTATTCAAACTTCTTATAAGCAAATTTCCTCTTGAAGAAGAAACGAGAATTGCCCAAGAAAAAATCAACGAAATAAAATCTAGGACTTTACCATGAGAGATATAAATAGTTACAATAAAGTCATTCTGGTGGGACGACTCGGAGCTGATCCTGAAGTGAGATATATCCCACAATCCAATCGGCCTGTTGCCAATTATTCCTTGGCCACTAACGAACGTATTTTTAACCCCCAAACAAAAGAAAGCGAGGACCGCACCGAATGGCATAGAATTGTATCTTGGGGTAAAACAGCTGAATTCTGTGAAAAGTACTTATCAAAAGGGAAACAAATTCTTGTCGAAGGAAGGCTAAGAACCGATAAATGGGAGGACCGCAACGGCAATAAGAGGTACACCACAAAAATTCACGCTTACCAAGTCACTTTACTAGGGAAAAAAGGTGACGAAGAATCCATGCAATCTCCTTCTGATTTTGAAGATGAATCTGACTTTCCGTCAGAAAAAAATATGCCTGATTCAGATAAAGAAGACGAGGAAGTGCCCTTTTAAACCCTTTATCCCAAACGAGTGTCTTAGTAATAATGGCAAAAAAAAAGGTTCTTTTTGTATCAAAAAAAAACATATCTAAGAACCAAACTAAATTTAGAAAAGGAATCATCGAAGACCACAGACCCTGGGGAAAATTCCGCTCCTATCCACACAAATATGCCGGGAGCATCAAACTCATTACTATTAATCCTGATGAATCGCTTTCTCTTCAATATCACAACCAGAGAAGTGAGTTTTGGGTGATTCTGGATAAAGGACTGGAAGTTACAGTAGGGGAAAAAGTTTGGCAGACCCAAAAGAACGAGGAAATATTTATTCCTATTAAAATCCCTCATCGAGTCAAAAATATCGGAAAACACCCATCTAGGATTATGGAAATCTGGATAGGAAATTCAGATGAGGAGGATATTGTCCGACTTGAAGATATCTATGGCAGAACCAATCCTGAAGATTAAAAGCTTTTGGAACGACTCAGGTTCCCTTAATCTGGGTTATTCATAGCTCAGGTTAAGAGCTTTCTGTTGCCAGAAGAGCTTTTGGGTGCTTAGATAAAACATTTTCTAAGAAATGCTCCTCTACTTCTCGAGCCGTCCTTAGGGATAGAGCTTTTTCAACAAACTTATGAGTATTTTGGTACTTCACTGACCTTAGGGCTTTTTTTATCTTGGGAATAAAAATTGGATTCATGCTAAATCTTTTTAGTCCGAGACCTAATAAAGCTAGGGCTGACAGGGGATCAGCAGCCATTTCGCCGCATACAGTGACTTCCTTTTTTTCTTTTTGAGCGCTTTCAATAATAAATTTTAAAAGTCTTAATACTGAGGGATGAAGGGGTTTAAACAAATAGGAAACAAGCTCATTAGACCTGTCAACAGCGAGATAATACTGAATAAGGTCATTGGTCCCTATACTAATATAATCAACTTCCTTGACCAGGCTGTCAGAAACAGCAGCAGCTGCAGGAACCTCAATCATAATTCCCAGCTGCACATTTTCGTCAAATTTATATCTCTGGGAAGTTAATTCCTCTTTTGTCTCCTCAATAATCAGCTTGGCTTCTTCTATCTCTTCAATGCCTGTTATCATAGGAAGCATAATGCGTACATTTTTATTTATAGCACTCGCCCTTAATATAGCCCTTAACTGGGTCTTAAAATGTGCCCTTTCCCTTAATGATAACCGAAAGCCCCTGAGTCCTAATGCGGGATTCGGCTCCTTTTCAACATTTATTTGAGGTAAATTCTTTTCTCCTCCGATATCAACGGTCCTTATATAAACAGGCTTCTTTCCTGCATTTTCTGCGATCTGAGAGTAGACCTTATAATGATCTTCCTCAGAGGGCAGGTCCTTACTCTGAAAAAAAAGGAACTCTGTCCTAAAAAGCCCAATTCCTTCTGCTCCCATGGAAAAAGCGAGATTGAGTTCATCCGGAAGCTCAATATTGGCCAATGGGAAAAACCTGACATCATCCAAAGTTATGGATTCCAGCTTGGCCGTCTTCCTGAGTTCTTTAACATAGCTTTGGTATTTCTTTTGTTTGCTTTCAAACTCTCTTCTTATGGCCAATGGTGGATTGATAATCACTTCTCCGTTTGTGCCGTCAACTATGAGTGTGTCCCCGTCTTTGACTTTGCGAGTGACCTGAGTCAACCCCATGACAGCAGGGATATTTAAAGACCGGGCGAGAATAGCAGTATGCGATGTGGTGCCTCCTATGTCCAGAGCCACAGCAAGGACATTCCCTTGACTTAACTTAAAAGCTGCCTCTGAAGGAAGCAAATCATGGGCTACTAGTATTTTTTCTTTCCCATCATCTTTTTTTAATTTTTTTGGGGATTCAAGATTTAAGTATAACTTGGAAAGGACATCTTTTAAATCGTATTCGCGTTGTTTGATATATTCATCTTTAATAGACTCAAACATCTTTGAATACTCTTCAAATACCTTAGAAATGGCTCTTTCTGCCCTGGTTTTTTCTTCTTCTATAGTTTCTTTTATCTTGGAAATAAGGTTTTCGTCTTTTAGGATAAAAAGATGGGCTTCGAAAATAAATGAGTGGTCCGCTCCCACTTTTTTCCCTATTTCCTCTTTTATTTTTTTCAACTGGTCTTCAGTTCTATTAATCGCACCTTCCAACCTCTCAATTTCTTTATCCACGTATTCTGGCTTAATACTATTTTTTCTAGAGGTAAAAACAATTCCTTCTGATAATAGAACTTCCCCTACCGCAATACCTGGGGAAACTCCGGTTCCTCTTAACCTAAAATATTCCATAAAATCACTCTTTCTCATGAAACTTGTCATCGATCAGATCATTTATAGCTTGTAATGCCATTTTTTCATCTTTTCCTGCAACTTTGAGCTGAATTTCTGAACCTTGAACAGCGGCTAAAGTAAGAATCCCTAAAACACTTTTTCCATCAACCTCATTACTGTCCTTCTTTATTTTTATAGAAGAAGAAAATCTATTAGCTAAATTAACAAATTTGACCGCAGCCCTTGCATGCAGGCCTAATTTATTCTTAATTTTTACGTTTTTTTTTATCATGGAACTTAATTAAAGATTAACTTTTTGTTTTAAGCAGTGCGCTGGCTAGATGTATATTTTTCTTGCCCTGTTCAACCACTTTTTTAGCGACATCTTTTAAATTATAGCTTCTCTGCAAGGAAACAAATTTTATGAGCATGGGCAAATTAACTCCTGTTATGATCTCAACATGGCCATCCTTCAAGAAACTAAAACTCAGATTTGAAGGTGTGCCGCCAAACATATCTGTAAAAATAAGCACACCATTCTTTTGATCAACCCTTTTTATGCTTTCGTTAATTTTCTTTTTTGACTCTTCAACGTCATCGTACCAACCAATAGAAATCGCTTCTATATTTACAGCTTCTCCTAAAATAATGGTGAGCGCATTCAGGAGCTCTTCCGCTAACTTCCCGTGAGAAACAATCACACCACCAATCATTTCATAACCTGCTTGTAATGAGAAACTCCTCTTTTTCTGTGGTTTTTTATCAGCATCACTATCTCAATTTAATTGGTCATTATTTTATCATGTATTTATGAATTCATTAAGCCTTTTATATCTTGCTTAATAATAAGGCACAAACCTTACCTGAATATATCACGATGAGTGATTTGAATGCTATACTTTTTTGACTCCAGATGTTTTTTCAGCCATTCGGCAACAGCCACAGACCTGTGTCTTCCCCCAGTACATCCGATAGATATGGTCAAATAGCTCTTCCCCTCCTCTATAAAATAAGGCAACTGATAATCAATAAACTCAAATAGTCTCTGGATATACTCTTTAGTTTTTTCAGACTTGTAGATATAGTCTGAAACTTTTTTATCCTTACCAGTCTCCCCTTTTAACTTATCTATGTAATGAGGGTTTGGTAAAAAGCGTGTATCAAAAACAAGGTCTGAATCCAGAGGAACTCCAAACTTATACCCAAAACTAATCAGCATGACCTGTATTCTGGATTCACTTTTTTTTATAAATCTATCAGATATCAGCTTTTTTAGGTCAGATATATTTGTCTTTGTCGTATCAATGACCTCATCAGAAATATTTCTGATTTCTTGTAACTTTTTTCTTTCCAGTTGAATATTTTCAATGACCGTACCCCCTCCTGTTAGAGGATGGGGACGCCTGCTTTCACTGAACCTTTTCATTATTGTTTCATCTGAAGCTTCTAAAAATATCACACAAGGAGAAAGCTCTTTACGAATTTTTTTTAGAATTTTGGGAAATTCAGAAATAAACCCCGCTTCTCTTATATCAATAACAAAAGCTACTTTATCAATCTGAAATTCCTTTTTTTTCCATAAATTTACAAAGTTAGGTATAAGCTTTGCCGGAATATTATCCATACAATAATATCCGAAATCCTCTAAAAAACGGCTGGCCGTTGTCTTTCCAGAACCAGATAATCCTGTAATTATTAAAAAATCATAGTCAGCCATTTTATCTATTCCTTTTTCGCTTTCTTTGTTTTCAAAGCAATATTTCTATCTATTCTGTTTTTTATTTCTTGGGGAGCATGATACCCTTTCTCTCTCAATATCTGTACTTTACAAGCAACTTCAATCAAAGTAGCGATATTCCTTCCTGGAGCCACAGGTATTATGATCTGAGGAATTTTTACTCCCAAAAGTTCATGTTTTTCTGGTGACTCCAGACCCAAACGATCATATTCTTTGTCCTGTTCCCACCTCTTTAAGTTGATCACTAAATCTATCTTGGAACGCTTGCATACAGCTTTAGAACCAAAAATCTGCTTAATGTTAATAATACCCAGCCCTCTTATTTCCATAAAATAACGGCTTAGAGCAGGAGATGTTCCGACCAATTTATTTCCTGTAAGTTTCCTTATATTGGTCACGTCATCAGACACAAAACGCCAACCTCTGGAAATCAGCTCAAGAGAACTTTCGCTTTTCCCGATTCCACTGTCGCCCCTAATCAATACTCCCAGTCCATTAACTTGGAGCATTCCGCCTGAAACCGCCTTTTGGTTCAACTCTTTGCCTCCAGAAGAAAATCCCTACCCAAACTCATTCATCTATATTTTCCTCTTCTTTTTGGATAACAGTTAAAACCTCACTGATATTTTTCGCATCAAGTATTTTCTTAATGAGATTTTTAGATTTGCGGATCAGATGAGCGATAGCAGCTAAAGCTTGCAGATTAATACTAGGATTATCCGGAGAAGATACAACCAGAAAAAAAACGTGAGAAAGCTTATTGTCTTGAGAATGAAAATCAACGCCTTTTTGAGATATCCCAAATAGTACTGTTAAACCTTTAGCAGATTTTACCTTACAGTGGGGAATGGCAAATCCATTTCCTATAGCAGTGCTTCCCAGCTTCTCTCTTTGTATAAGCCGTTCATACAGGTCTTTCTCTTTAATTTCCTTCTTTCTCTTTTTTAAAAAAGAGACCATCTCTTTTATAACCCCGTCACGGCTTTGGCTTTCCAAATCTAATATGACCATATCATTGGTTAATAAATTGCTTACTTTCAATGTTATCTCTCTATTTTATTCAAGTTCAATCAGACCTAAATTTTTATCTTTTCTTTTATACAAAACTGCCCATTTTTGAGTATCTATATCCTTAAAAACAAAAACGTTTTTCTTTTTTGAGTCAAACAAAAGGGCTGCTTCATCCACTGACATTGGTTTTAAAATATAATCATCATCTCTTATGATCCTTGACCTTTGTTTCTGTGACTCAAATGCATTGGAAAAGGGAGGAGTCTTCTTTTTTTTTCTTCTTTTTCTCTGCCTCATTTTTTCTTTCTCTTTTTTTATTTGTCTTCCAATATTATCAAGAGCAAGCCCCAGAGAGGAAATCATATCCTGAGTTTCCTCAGTAGCATTCAAAGTAAAGCCCTTTGCAGAAATATTTATCTCTGCTTCATGACGATATTTTTCTACAGACAAAATTATGTCTATCTCTGCAGGAGAGTTGATCAACTTGCCTATGCTCCCCAGTCTTTTTTCACAAAATTTTCTTATTTCTGGAGTAATATTCACCTTTCTCCCAGTATAATTAATGTTTATCATGATTCCTCCATCAAGTATTTCCTTTTCCTTATATGAGAAGGCGAGATTTTCAGCTGTTTTCTGTATTTGGCTACTGTTCTTCTCGCTATATTGAAATCATCTTTTGCTAGAATTTCACTTATTTCTACATCACTCAATGGGCTCTCTCTATCTTCATTATCAACAAGTCTTTTCATTCTTTCTTTTATCCTAAGTGTGGAAATCTCTTCCCCAGAATCTCCAGAGAGAGCCTTATGAAAAAAATATTTTAATGGGATCACCCCTCGGGGAGTCATCATATGCTTATTCGCCACCACACGCCCAACAGTAGATTCATGCACCCCAATATCCTGAGCCAATTCAATCAAGGTTAGAGGCTTGATATAATCAAGTCCCTTCTCGATAAAATCCTTCTGCTTATTCACGATAAAATGTGCAACTTTATATATGGTATTATTCCTCTGATCCAGACTCCGTAAAAACCAGAACGCTTTCTTTAGTTTTGCCTTTAAGAATTCATAAGCTTCAGGATTATCCTTTGCCGCAGTTGAAATAAGTTTTCTATAAAATTTATTGATTTTTAGGCTGGGGATCCCCTCGTTATTTACTTTTATTGTGTATTTATCATCTGCTTTTTCCACGATTATATCAGGAACAATATAATGAGTTCTCTCCTGTGCATACTTTCTTCCTGGCTTGGGATGTAATTTTTTAATTTCCTCTATGAGTTCCTTTACTTTGGAAAGACTGATATTAAGAGACTTGGATAGTTCCACATAACGTGACTTTTCTAGAAGCTCAAGATGATCCTCAATAATTTTGCGGAGATATGGATTATCAATTTCCAAATATTCTAATTGAACCAAAAGAGCCTCCTTAAGAGAAAGGCTACCCACGCCAACCGGATCAAAGTTCATTATTTTTTTTCTCACTTTTTCGACTTTCTCTAATGAGCATTTCACAGAATCTGAGATATCCTTCAATGATGTCACCAAATACCCGTCCTCATCTATATTTCCTATTATGTAATGAGCTATCCCCTTTTCTTTCTCATCAAAAAAAGTCATATTTGCCTGCCAGTTCAGACGGTCCCATAAGGACGGAATTTTTGAAACAAAATTTTCATAATCTGGGGTTTCTTTTCTCTCCATAGAAAAAGAATTGAATCTATTGTCAAAATACTGCTCATACATAGCTTCAAATTCTTTGTCTTCCTCTTTTTTGACCATCTCATCTATTTCACTTGAATCAGAGTTCTTGTCCTCATTCTCTTTCCGGTTTTCCTGATCTTCTTTCTTTTCTGTCTCTTCTTTTATTTCTAGCATGGGATTCTCAGAAAGTTCATTATCAATGACTTCGATAATCTCTAAGTTTGCCAGAGGAAGCAGTTTGATCGCTTGCTGGAGAGCAGGAGCAAGCACCATTTTCTGAACCTGCTTTTGATTTAATTTCTGTTTTAGAGCCATACTTATTCCTTAAAATTCATTCCCGCAATCAATCCAGAATAAACTCTTCCCCTAAATAAGATCGCTTCACCTGCTGGGAGTAAACAACTTCTCTAGGTGTTCCTTTAATCAGTATTTTCCCTTTATCCATAATATAAGCACGGTCAGTAATCCTAAGTGTCTCCCTAACACTGTGATCTGTTATAAGCAATCCAATGCCTCTCTCTTTTAACGAATAGATTATTTTCTGCAAGTCAGAAATCGCCAAAGGATCTATCCCTGTAAAAGGCTCATCTAAAAGAATGTAGTCAGGATTTGTGATCAATGACCTGGCAATCTCAAGCCTTCTTCTTTCCCCTCCGGATAAGGTTAGTGCTTTTTCCTTTAAAAGTTTGCCCAAACCAAACTCATTTAATAGATCAATAGTATCTGACTCTTTAATCGGAGAAGAACTATACATAATTTCATTTACCGCCAAAAGATTATCTAATACACTCAACTTTCTAAATGAAGAAGGCTCTTGAGGAAGAAGGCACAAACCCTTTCTTGCTCTTAGGTACATAGGAAGATGAGTTATGTCTTCCCCCTCAAAAATTACTTTTCCTGCGTCTTTGGGAACAAGACCGAGAATCATTCCAAAAGTAGTGGTTTTACCTGCCCCATTTGGACCCAAAAGACCGACAATCTCTCCTCTGTTAACTTTTATTGTAACATTCTGCACAACTTTCTTTTGACCATAACTTTTCTCCAGTTCTCTCGCTTCTAAATAGGTATTCATTGTTCACTTCTTTATTACAGTTACCGATCTTTCGTCTCCTCTGTTTTCGACGATGATTCTATCATCGGCTATACTAAAAGTCAATTTGTCCCCACTTGTCTCTCCTCTGTTTTTCTCTGTAAAATAAGGATTTCCGGTCAGGACAATCATTTCATCCGCCAAGTTGTAAACAGCTTTTTCACTTCTCCCTTCATAGTTTCCTTTTTCTATGATGACGGAATGATTTGCTGTGATAACCTTTATTTTATTTTCCTTCTTCTCCATTAAAATGGAAAGAGACTCTGCATTCAGTTTGATGTCTTCTGTATCCATAGAGCATTCCTGTTCATATAAAATTTTATTCTCTTTTGGATCATATTCTAATACCTTAGATGAAATATGAATATTTCCTTCATTCCCTTGTTCGTCCCTGTAATTCAACACTGTTTGAACTCCATTATACGCACTTAAGCCATAATTTTCCTCTTTTATAACCAGTTCTTCTGTGTTTAGCATTTCCTGCTCTTGCCACAATTTTACGTTTCCTTTAAATATAAAACGTTCGAGCTCACTTGAATATCTCATGTCTTCTGCTGAAATAAATACAGGCTGAGAACTAGAAAAAAAACCCATTCCCATTTTCTGGTTTTCTGAGGAACGAAAAACGCCTCTTATTTTGCCTTCAGCCCCCAAGCCGCTGTCCCGAATATGACTGGTTATCTTATCAGCTGTAATATCATAATCTTTAGAAGAAATTTCTGCTCTTTCATCTTCACTCCCGAATACTGTTAATATCTTCTTTCTATTATTGCCTACAAATCGATTCCCTTTGATATCTCTCTTGCTGTTTTCTTCCTTTTTTTCAATCAAGACATCATCCATCCCAAAAATTTCTTTAATCTCGCCGCTTCTGATGAAATTAACCATAATCTTCTTCGATTGAATACTGCTGAAACCAATATCCGTTCTGTATGGATTTATCACACAATTGCCTTTGGCTTCTATCATCTGTGGCTTATCTAAGTATTTAAAAAATTTAATAAAAACTTCTTCAGCCTTAACTTCATAACCTTTGTTTTCATTGACATCACTGGAGGCTTCATTTAAAAACAAGTCTCCTCTGATATCTCCTTTAAGGATCATAGACCTCAAAAATTCTTTTTTTGGAGGAAGATAAAACTCTAACCGTTCAGTGCTTACAGAATTCTTTCCTGATCTAAGTCTCACATTCCCTTCCACATAACCGTTTCCCCATTTATGGGTATAAAACATCTCCTCCCCACTCACATGAATAGGATTTGAATCCCTGTCATGAATCAACTCAAGCTGAACATTGTGTTGAATTTTTACTTCTTTTCTCCTTTCCCAGCAGATCATAGATTCCCCTTTTCCTCTGACTCTATCTGAAGAAAAGGTCACTCCTTCTTGGGTGGTGATAAGACGTTCTTTACTTTCATACTCAAGGTAAGAGGATTCGATAGAAAGGTCTTTAAAAATTATTTCAGCATTTCTTTTTAGGATAAATCTTCTCCCATCTCTGTCATGAAGAATCTCCCTTCCTCTAAAAATCACATCTTCTCCTTCAGCTCTCTTTAAAAACTTTATCAATACATTTCCTTCCAGATGATAAAACCCATCTCCTCCAAGATACTGTCGGTCAGCTTGTGACTCAAGAACCGGACTTCCTTTCTCATCTTCTAAGTACTTCACTTCTTCTTTTTGTTCGATCTTCTGCGTATCTAATTCCTCGTCCGGTAATGAAACATTTGCTTCTTTACCTGACCTAGAAATAATGTCAACTCCGATAACAACAATAACTATTGCGAGTAATAATAAAGTGAAACGCTTGAGTATTGACGCAATACTTGTTTGTTTTATTTTTATTCTTCTCAATAACTGAACCATTTTCTGCTCTTATCTATATTATAGGGCATTTGAATAATAAACAGAAGACAGCTTATTACGATAAGTTTATCAAAGGATTTGTATTATAAGACACACCCGCTTTTTACGAATTTTTGATTGGCCTAATGTCATGCAGAGTAAGATTCAACTTCTTTTCTCCAAGATATTCAGTATTGTTTAAAGAAAAAAGGATATCTGCATAATCACCTCTTTCTATCTCCTTAGCCCAGTCCTTTCTCCCCCAACCCAAGGCTTCAAAAAATCTTAAGCCTTTTTTCACAATAATCTTGCTGTGCTTTCCTTTGAGAATTCGGGGTTTTGAAGCAATACAGACCCCTTCTGACAAAAATACAGGTTTAGGATTTCCGACTCCATAAGGCTTCATCAGATTGATTTCTTTAAATAAATCGTTTGTTATGTACTTAAAGTCAATTTTTGCATCTATTTTTATCTTTTTCTTAAGAATCTTGTCATCAATTTTTGATTCAGCATAATGATTTATATCTCTTCTGAAATCATCAAATTTTTCAAAATCTAATTCGCATCCTACAGCTAAGGGATGCCCTCCGTAATTAATACAAAAGCGACTGCTATACTTGACACAATTTATCAAAGAAAAATCCTTGATACTTCTTCCCGAACCAAAAGCTTTTCCATTTTTATAGGAAAATAGCAGTACAGGTCGGTAATAGAGATCTTTTAATCGAGAAGCGACTATTCCCATAATCCCCCTATGCCAGTGCTGACTGCCAAGAACAAGTATTTTGTACTCTTTATCCAGACCATTTTTTTCTATCTTCTTTACAGCTTGGTTAAAAATCTTTATCTCAGCTTGCTGCCTCATAGAATTCAATTTATCCAAATGCAAAGCTATTTGATTGCTTTCGGTTTCATCTTGAGTTCGAAAAAGCTCTACAGAAAGATCACCTTTTCCAAGCCGCCCTGCTGCATTTAACCTTGGAGCAATTCTAAAACCTATGTCCCCTGTTGTAACCTCTCTACAACCAATGCCGCAAACAGATAGCAGACTCTTTAAGCCCTTATTGGATACCTTTTCCAAGCCCTCTAAGCCATATTTTACGAAAAGTCTATTTTCTCCTCTCAATTTGGCCATATCGGCAATGGTACCAATACATACAAGCTTGAGGTAATGAAAAAGAACAGAACTTTTATTTCTCTTATCAAGGAGCGCTTGGATCAGCTTAAAAACAACTCCTACTCCAGCTAGATTTTTATCCGGATAAGATGAGTTGCTTATGGCAGGATTCAGAACTGCAGTGGCTTTAGGAAGATCGGTTCCAGGCAGATGATGGTCAGTAATGATAACATCAACCCCACAAGTCTTTGCTTTTTTGGTAAAATCAACAGCTTTTATCCCACAGTCAACACTAATCACCAAACCAATCTTTCGCTTTAGCACTACTTCCAAGTGCTTGGTTTTTATTCCATATCCATCTTCTAATCTATTTGGAATAAAGTATTCAATACAGCCTCCTATAGACTCAATCGCTTTCATAAGAATGACAATAGAAAGAATGCCGTCTACATCATAATCTCCAAACACAAGTATTTTCTCTTGATTTTTTACAGCTTTTTCTATCCTTTTGACGGCTTCCTCCATACCATCCATCTGATAAGGGTCATACAAATCTTCCAAATCAGAAAAAAGAAACTCTTGAGCTTCCTGTTTGGTCTTGATATCCCTGTTAACAAGAATTTGAGCTGTTTCTAAAGAAACACCTAAATCTGAAGCGAGGTGATTGGCTCTGTTATTAAACTTAGGCAGCACCCATATACTATCTTCCATCAGATTTAAATTTAACATTATCTCTGTGCATTGACAATGATTAAGATGAAAAATATAATTCATTTGATACCATGTCCCATTTAAAAGACAAGCTTTCGCGAACAAAAAAAATATTTGATGAAAGAATAAAAGAGATCCTCAAGTCTTCCAAAAAAAAAGATGAGATCCTTGATGACCTTATGGAATCTCTCCTCTTATCCGATACAGGAATAAATACTTCTGAAAAAATCATTTCAAGGGTAAGAGAAAGAACGAAAAAAAATAATTCTTTTCCTTTCATTAAGCAGTCTTTGGAAGAAGAAATAAAAAATATTTTCTCCAAATTCCCCTCAAAATTAAACATAGACCCTGAAGGGACCGTAATCATGTTTGTTGGCACCAATGGAGGCGGGAAAACCACATCTCTTGCTAAAACAGCCCATCGATTCAAAAAAAATGGAAAAAAAGTACTGATGGTAGCTGGAGACACATTCAGAGCTGCCGCTCAAGAACAGCTGAAAGAATGGGGAAAAAAATTAAATATCTCTGTCATAAAAGGCTCTTACGGCGCTGACCCAGCAGCCGTCACTTATGACGCTATACAATCCTTCAAATCCAAAAATTATCATATTCTCCTTATAGATACAGCGGGCCGTCTTCATACCAATACAAACCTGATGAATGAGCTTGAAAAAATGAAAAAAATAATATCAAGGCAAATTGAAGGAGCTCCTCATGAAGTCCTTCTCGTTTTGGATGCAAGTATTGGGCAAAATGCCCTGCATCAGGCGAAAGAATTTTCAAAGTTCTCTGGTCTGACAGGAATTTTTCTATCCAAACTAGACGGAACCGCTAAAGGAGGAAGCGTGATAAGTATTGTGGACAAACTGGGCCTCCCTGTAAAACTAATAGGCGTAGGAGAAAATGAAAACGACATACTTGATTTTTCTCCCCGGGAATTCACACACGCTCTTTTGTCATGACTATTTATAAAGATATTTCCTATCTTCAAATGTGTTACGCTCTTGCTGAAAAAGCCTTAGGTTGGGCAAGCCCTAATCCTTATGTAGGGGCTGTCATTGTAAAAAATGGGATGATTGTGGGCCATGGCTATCATGAAAGATCAGGAAAACCGCATGCAGAAGCTGTAGCTCTGGATAAAGCAGGCTCTAAAGCGAAGGACGGCACAGCCTATATAAACCTGGAGCCCTGCGTGCACTGGGGAAGAACTCCCCCCTGTATTGATAAAATACTCGAGGCTGAACTCCGTAGAGTCGTGATATCATCCATTGATCCTAATCCTCTTGTTAATGGGAAAGGCATAGAAAAGATGAGAAAAGCAGGGATTGAGGTTTCACTGGGTCTCCTTAAAGAAAGAAACAATCTCCTTAATGAAGCTTATTTAAAATATATCCAACATGGAAGTCCGTTCGTCACTTTAAAAACAGCAGTGAGTCTTGATGGAAAAACAGCCACTCGAGCTCATTCATCAAAATGGATTTCATCTTCCCCAACTCGAAATTATATGCACCTTCTAAGAGGAGAGCATGACTCTGTAATGGTGGGAATAAACACCATACTAAAAGATGATCCTCGATTAACAGTGAGACATCCTAGCTGGCCTGGGAAAAAAATCACTAGGGTTATTTTGGACTCAAATCTGAGATTTCCACTCAAATCAAAATTGCTCTCCACTTTATCTAAAGGAGATATTGTTATTTTTACCTTAAAAAGAGAAAACTCAAAGAAAAAAGATATCTTACAGAAAAAAGGGGTAAAAGTCATTCCTGTCCATGGAAAAAATAATAAAGTCAATATCAAAAAAGCTCTTGCTTGGCTTGGAAAAAATAAAATCTCAAGTGTGCTGGTCGAAGGTGGCAGTGTGCTCCATACTCATATGCTTGAATCCAAAACAGTGGATAAAATACTGATCTCAATCTCCCCAAAGCTAGTGGGAGGTAAATTTTCTCCCAGCTTTTTTGAGGGAAAAGGAGCAGAAACCATAAAAAAATCTATGAAATTAAAAAAAATAAAAACATTCAAAATAGACCATGATATAATTGTGCAAGGATATTTATAATGTTTACCGGTATCATAAAGCATCAAGGGCAATTTAAGGCATACACTTTAGGGAAACAAGAGATGGCCATAGAAGCTTCAACAGTGGCTCCTTATATAAAAATTGGCGACAGTCTTTCTGTTAACGGCGTTTGTCTCAGCCTCATAAAAAAGAAAAGAGATATACTTTATTTCAATCTTTCGCCAGAAACTTTAAACAAAACAACTTTAGGTTCTCTTCGCAAAGGAGCACCTTTAAACTTAGAGTTCCCTCTTACTCTTTCAGAACCTCTCAGCGGACACTTGGTTACAGGTCATACTGACGAAAAAGGAAAAGTCATTAAAGTCGTGACCAGGAAAAATGGAAAAAGAATAACTATAAAATTCCCTTCTGAATTAAAGCCTTATTTCACACCTAAAGGTTCTGTAGCCCTAGAGGGTGTGAGCCTCACAGTTGCATCTGTAGGAAAAAACTACTTAGAGGTAGAAATCATACCTGTCACTTTAAAGGACACCAATTTATCAGATTTAAAAACAGGCAGTGAAGTCAATATCGAATGTGACATAATTGGCAAATATGTGTATAATTATTTGGTTAGTTACTATAAGAATAATGACTGAGGATTAAAATAAATGAAGAAACAATCAGCGGTTGCTTCTGTTGATAAGGCAATAAAGACCATAAAGGAAGGAAAACTCATCATCATTGTCGATGATGAGGACAGAGAAAACGAGGGAGACCTTACTTGTGCGGCTGAAAAAGTCACACCCGACATCATCAATTTTATGGCAAAACACGGAAGAGGTCTGATCTGTCTCTCCCTTACTAAGCACAGGATAAGAGAGCTGGAGCTCCCCTTAATGGTCAAATCCAATACAGCTCCTTTCCAGACAGCATTTACTGTGTCTATCGATGCCAAAAACGGGATCACCACGGGAATCTCTGCTTATGATAGAGCTCAGACTGTCCTTACCGCTATAAACCCCAAATCAAAACCTTCTGACCTAGTACGACCCGGACATATTTTCCCGTTACAGGCTCAGGAAGGCGGTGTGCTCAAAAGAGCCGGCCAAACTGAGGCTTCTGTGGATATAACTCGTCTAGCAGGGCTGACCTCTGCTGGTGTCATTTGCGAAATAATGAACGAAGACGGAACAATGGCAAGAAGAGAAGAGCTGGAAGAATTCAGCCATACTTTTGATATCCCCATTCTGTCCATTGCTGAGCTGATAAAATACCGGATGCAAAATGAAATTCTGGTAAAAAAAATCGAAGAAGCAGATCTCCCCACAAAATTCGGCAACTTTAAAATAATGATATTTGAAGATACCATATATAACGAACACCATGTAGCCCTAGTAAAGGGAAAAATAAAAAAAGATGAACCCACACTTGTCCGTGCTCATTCCCAGTGTCTTACTGGAGATACCTTTCATTCTAAACGCTGCGATTGTGGCGAACAACTTCAACTCTCCATGAAGTTGATTGAGAAACAGGGAAACGGTGTCATTTTATATATGATGGATCATGAAGGTCGGGGAATAGGACTGGTCAATAAAATAAAAGCTTATGCTATCCAGGAAAAAGGAAAAGACACGGTTGAAGCCAATCAAAAGCTTGGGTTTAAACCAGATCAGAGAGACTATGGAATAGGGGCCCAGATTTTGGTCTCCCTTGGAGTCACAAAGTTGAGGCTTATCACCAATAATCCTCGGAAATTTATAGGTCTTTCAGGTTATGGACTTGACATAGTGGAAAGGATTCCTATTGAAATTCCACCTAATGATAAAAACCTCAAATATCTGAAGACAAAAAAAGAAAAGATGGGCCACATCCTCGAAATGGTCTAACCTGGGCCATTCATAAAATATGGTGAAGTTTGGATATAGCTTGTGCTCGCTAAAGATTTTTATTCATGAATTTTCGGGTCAGGTGGAGAGGATGAAGGTTACCGGCCCATCATTAACTAAATGAACATCCATTAAAGCACCAAATTCTCCTGTTTCTGTTTTAATATTTCTATTTCTGAGCTGATCCGCAAAAAAATCAAACAATACCTCGGCCCGGTCAGGCTTTTCAGCATGGTCAAAACTAGGCCTTCTCCCTTTTTTGACCGAACCGGCAAGAGTGAACTGCGACACAGCAAGTATTTCTCCACCAACTTCTCTAATGGATAAGTTCATTCTTCCTTTATTGTCAGGAAATATTCTTAATCCCGACACTTTATCTGCTATATACTGAACCTCTCTTTCTATATCATTTTTTTCTATTCCAACCAGAAGACAAATTCCTCTCCCTATTTTTCCTGAAACTTTGCTTTTAACTTTGACCTGAGCTTTTTTCACTCTTTGCAAGACAACCTTCATTGTATCTCCTTAACTTTTTTTATTTTTTTCCGAGATAGAATCAATCTGAACGCTTTGAATTCTTCTTTATTGAACAATATGCTCAATAGAACATAAACTATCATACCCAAAAATATGGTTCCAGAAAAAGTAGCCAGTTTGATTAAAAAACTCATCTCGTAAAACGGAAAGGATTTGAAGAAAACCCATACTGAAAAACCCATAATGACTGCGGCGAAAGAAGATTTAATAACTGAACTGATAATTTTCTTTTTTTCAACCGCGCCAATCTTTTTTTCAAGAAGATAAAATAAAGTCAGAAAATTAAAAACAGAAGCTATAGATAAGGCAAGCGCGATTCCCCCCACTCTTAAGGGACCCATCAAGACAATAGATAAAGAAATATAAATAATCATCACAAAAAACGCCACTACCGCAGGAGTTTTGGTGTCTTGTAAAGAATAAAAGGCAGGAGCTATTATTTTCACCCCTGAAATAAAGGGAAGACTGAATGAAAAAAACAGAAGGCATGAAGCAGTCATCATTGTAGATTGAGCATCAAAATGGCCCCTCTGATACAGAATATGAATAATAGGCCGGCTCAACACAAACAAACCCACCATGGCTGGGATAGTAATAAAATAGATGGCTCTCAAAGAAAAAGAGAGTGTTCGCTTAATCCCAGAATAATCTTTGGATGCCACCAAATCAGAAAATGTGGGTAATAAAGCAATGGACAGAGCAATAGAAAAAAGACCTAGAGTGAACTCCTGAACTCTGGACGAGTAATAGAGTGAGGACACACTCCCTTCTTCAAGAGTAGAAGCAATCATCCGACTTAAAGCAAAATTTATCTGGTGGATACCTGCACCAAATATACCTGGAATCATCAACTTGGCCACTTGTCGTACTGCAGGATGTTTGAATGAAATCAGTGGCTTGAACCCCATACCTTTTTTCCGTAAAAAAGGGATCTGAAATCCAAGCTGTACAGCTCCTCCTATCACTACCCCCACTGCAAAAACAAAAGCCGGCTCATGACTCCGGGCTGCAAAGACAGCTGCGGCTGTTATGACAGTGATATTGAACAAAACAGGTGTTAAAGCAGGCACAAAAAATTTATGGAATGAGTTTAATATTGCCATAGCAAGAGCAGCAAGACTTACCAAAAAAACATAGGGGAACATTATTCGGGTAAGCAAAACAGTGAGCGACATCTTGCCTTGAACATCTCTAAACCCAAAAGCAATAATCTTAACCAAGAGGGGGGAGAAGATGATACCCAGTACAACCAGGACAGCCAAAACAAGAGTCAAGTCAAAAAAAAATATATTGGCAAATCTCCACAGTTTCTCTCTTTTTTCTTCCTTTTTCATCTTGGAGAAAACTGGGATAAATGCTGACGTCATGGCTCCCTCTGCTGTCAAACGCCTTAGCAAATTGGGAATGATGTAGGCGATAGTAAAAGCATCTGCACTGGTTCCTGTGCCCAAAAAAAATGCCTGGATCATATCTCTTAAGTATCCGAGTACCCGGCTTAATAATGTAGGCAGAGAAACCGCAAAGGTAGACCTTAGTAATTTTCGGTTGCTTTTCTCTTCTTTATACTTGGTTGACAATGTGACTATTATATTTTATCATAAAAGCCCTTATTTCTATAGGAGAAACAAATGGCTCAACACAAATCAGCAGAGAAACACAGGAGGCAGAGTCTCCGAAGACATGCGATCAATAAAAGAAATAAATCTATTCTTAAAAAACAGATGAAAAGATTAAGAAAAGCTGTCCAAGATAAAGACAAAAAGGAAGCTACTAAGCTTCTTCCGCTAACTTTTTCTGTGATAGATAGAGTTGCCAAAAAAGGATCCATTCACAAAAGGACAGCTGACCGTTATAAATCCAGACTCAATAAACAAGTAAGCTCAATGCCTTCAAAGTAGCCTTTTCTTATCTGGTTTCCTTTTACAGTAATCAAAAAGAAATCCATCCATGAGTTCATGAAAGGAAAGACCGGTTGATTTTATTTTTGAATCAATATCTTTTAATTGTTCTATATAATATCTCAAATCCTGTATAGAAATCTGTTCCGCAAATTCAATGATCTGTGCAAATTTGTTCTGGTACAATCCCTTAAACTTTCTGGGTATAAAAGGTTTGACTTCCTTGAATATTGATTTCTTATCTTTCCTCCCTTCAATGAGACGTAATTTCACCAAAAGAATATCATTAAAAAAGCTAGAAATTTTATCCATGATTACTACAGGAGGGATATTTTCTTTCTCAACAAGTTTATCAAGAGTGACCAGACATTTTTTGTAATCAGCTTCTTCCAAACTATTAATTATTTCCCATTCAATAAAAGGTTTGACCCATCCTGAAATCAGTTCAATATCTTCTATTTGAATAACTTTTCTTTCCCCCACAAAAGTAACCAGCTTGCTGATTTCATTATTCAATCTTCTGAGGTCATTTCCTACCAACTCCACCAACCTGACACAAGAATATTGATCGATTTTTTTTCCTTCTTCATGAACCTGTTTTTTGATCCAACCAAATACTCTTTTCCCCTTCAGAAGGTTAAATTCCTTTATATGAATACAACCCTCTGCGAGTGATTGAAAATATTTTAGCAAAGGAGAATTTCTCTTAATGCTTTGATTGAAAATAATAATCAATATGGTCTTCTCAGATGGAGAAGAAAGATATGATCGCAAAGCTTTTTGTTCATTAGAGGTGAGCTTTTCTTCTTTTCTGGGAACATTCTGTTTTCTTCGGGGTGGAATTTCAACCTGTATCAACCGATAAGAAGAAGATATCAAAGGCAAGGTCCTTGCTGAATCAATAATATCAGCCCAGGAATCAGTCCCCAACTCATATTTCTCAGTCACAATCTCTTTTTGTTCTGAACTTGATAAGCCCTCCTTGATTTTTTCTATAAATTTGAATGCAGGGTAAATGTCCCCCCCATAAAAAAAATAGGCTGGATCCAAATCAAATCCCCTCAATTCATCTTTTTCAAAAAAAGAATCCAATTCTCTAGAAACCCTCCAGAATCATGATAACAAGACTCCGGGCAAATTTTCCTGATACTTCTTCGATAGCTTCTGACTCAACGGTTTCAAAGTCTGCACCTTCTTCCACTTCATATTCTTTTTTATAAACAAAATTAGGGTTTGAATAAAACACTGTATCATTTACCAAGTCTTTTAAAGTGACCTGAGCTACTATAGTGATATTATACCTGTCTGCGGTTGCCTGGCCTGAAAAAGCTATGGGATTCACTCTAAATCTGGTTAACTCTCCCAAAAGCACTGCATCCGCCGCCTCTAAATCATCCGTAATCTCAACTTTTCCCCTTGCTACAAGTTCATCTATAACACTTCTGGTCAGCTTTACATCAAGCTCAAAGCGGGACGTAGAATTCTTAAACATCGGAACTTGTATTTTTTTTATATGAGGAGGAAGAGAACTTCCTGTTCCCCGCAGATGATAACCACAGCTATACAATAGAAAACATGACAAAAAAAGAATGATAATTTTCTTCATACCTATATCCTTATACCACAATATTCAAGAGTTTATTTTTGATATATATAACTTTCTTTGGTTCCTTGTCCCCTATATATTTACGTACATTCTCTATAGACATAGCTTGTGACTTTATTATTGACTGAGGAGCATCTCTTTCAACTTCAAATTTTCCCCTCAATTTTCCATTCACCTGAACAACTACAGTCACTTTTTCTTCTTTTACTAGGCTTGATTCATACTCAGGCCAAGAGGTAATGATCAACAAGGACTTTTCACTGCACTTCTCCCATAATTCCTCAGAAATATGAGGAGCAAAAGGAGAAAGCAGCTTCAGCAGGACCATCATGCTTTGCTTTAAGACCTTTTGACCAAAGGGATTAGATGTTAACACAGAGGATGCTTTTTTTATTTGATTGAAAAATTCCATTATGGAACTTATGGCTGTATTCAAGTGATACCTTTCTCCTATGTCCTCAGTGACTTTTTTGATAGTCTGGTGCATTTTAATCTCTAGGGAATGAACTTCTCTGGAGGGATCAGCCGTCTCCTCAGGCACTTCATCTGAATTTTTGAATAAATCAATACTCTGCTGAAAAAATACCCAAACTCGGTTTAGAAATCTAAAACAGCCTTCAATTCCTTGATCGTCCCATGCAAATTCTTTTTCTGGAGGCGCTGCAAATAAAATAAACAGCCTGACTGTATCAGCTCCATATTTTCTGATCATCTCATCTGGATCCACTACATTCCCTTTTGATTTTGACATGGCTGCCCCATCCTTTGTCACCATGCCCTGTCCCAAATAATGAGGAAAGGGCTCATCAATGTCAGTCAACCCAAAATCTCGGAGAACCTTACAAAAAAAACGAGCATAAATAAGATGAAGAATGGCGTGCTCCACTCCCCCTACGTACAGGTCAACCGGAAGCCAGTAATCAACCTTTTCAGGATTAAAAGGAAGATTTCTTTCTTTTGGGGAACCATAACGAAAATAATACCACGAAGAATCAAAAAAAGTATCCATAGTATCCGTTTCGCGTCTTGCCTCTCCATGACATACAGGACATTTTGTTTTGACAAAGCTTTTTGAATTCTCCAAAGGAGATCCTTCTTCCCCTTTAAACTCCACTTCAGAAGGCAAAGTTACAGGCAGATCTTCATATGGTACTTTTACTGTCCCACATTTTTTACAGTAGATAATAGGAATCGGAGTTCCCCAGTAACGCTGCCTCGAAATCCCCCAATCTCTGAGTCTATACAACACGGTACCCTTTCCCAGTCCTTTTTCTCGAAGATGCTTTATCATCTTTGGAATAGCTTTCTCTGAGTTCATTCCATTATAGGGTCCAGAATTTATCAATTTTCCATAATCAGTAAAGAATCTTTCTGATTCTTCTTCTTTATTGTCTTCCTCCGGCACGATCACTTCTCTTATAGGAAGAGAGTACTTTTGGGCAAACTGAAAATCCCTTTCATCATGGGAAGGAACCGCCATAATGGCTCCGGTCCCGTATTCCATAAGCACGTAGTTTGCAATCCAAATGGGGATTCTTTCATTTGTGAATGGATTGACCGCTGTTTTTCCAGTATAGATTCCTTCTTTCTCCTCTTCTAAAACCATTCCCCCCATGGGCTGCTGATGTATCTTCTTCTCAATCCATTTGCGCTTGAAATCTTCCTCTTCTGATCCTTCAATTAATTTCAGACACAGCGGATGTTCAGGAGAAAGCACTAAAAAAGTGGCTCCGTAAACCGTGTCAATCCTGGTCGTAAAAGTCTCGATTGAAATATCAGAATCAGAAACCTCAAAAAATAATTGGGCTCCTTTGCTCTTTCCTATCCAATTTTTTTGCATGGCAACAACACTTTGAGGCCATTTACGAAGCTGTTTATGCCCAAAAAGAAGCTCATCTGCATAGTCTGTAATTTTTAAAAACCACTGTTCCATATGCTTCTGTCCCACCTCTGTATCACATCTCCAGCATTTGCTACTGATCACCTGTTCATTCGCTAAAACAGTCCCACATTCAGGACACCAGTTCACCGTGCTTTTTTTTCGGAATGCCAAACCTTGTTCAAACATTTTGAGGAAAATCCATTGGTTCCACTTATAGTATTCAGGAAGACATGTGTTAATTTCTCTGGACCAATCATAACTGAACCCTAGTCTCTTCAGCTGTTCCTTCATATAAGATATATTATCCAAAGTCCATTTTTTGGGGTGAACACCCTGTTTTATGGCCGCATTTTCAGCAGGCATTCCAAAGGCATCCCAACCAATGGGATGAAGTACATTATATCCATTCATGATCTTGTAGCGGGAAATCACATCTAAAATTGAAAAATTCCTTACATGTCCCATGTGTATGCGTCCAGAAGGATAAGGATACATCTCCAAGGTATAATATTTTGGCTTATTTGGATCTTCAGCAACCTTAAAGATGTCTTCCTTCTCCCATCTATCCTGCCATTTCTTTTCAATTTTCTTAAAATCGTATTTTTTGTCCATGTTTGATTTCCTGTCTCTATCTGATCTGTTGACAATCAAGCGAAAAAGCGGCTAAATTTTAGGTCCACCCATTTATTCTGAAATACAATCATAAATATTAGGGTTATACCCCTCAAAAGTCAAGAAACAGAGTTTAAAGAAATTTCACAGTCAAAATCCTAGTAAAAAATATCTTTTTACACTTCACATTTCCCCTTTCACTGCATTTCCTCATTTATATAGAACTTTTTCTTATCTTGTAATGGATAAATCTCTCTCAATCTTCTCAATAGCAGCTTGAAGTTGTTTTGGCTTATCTGAATCGAGTGCTGATCCCCTTTCTTTAAGAAGAGGAGAACAAACAAACTTATGATTTTTACTGGTCAGAACTTTAATTCCTTTTAACGCTCTCCATTGAATATACATAATCAAAAAAATACCATAAAAAATATATTGGGCCCAGAAAGAAAAGCCATCAGTATTTATTTTAAAATCTTTGACAAAATAAAATTCCATTTCCAAAGTATTATAATGACAAGCTTTTCATTTGGCTATACTCAGAAATTCATTTTAAAATATCATATCAGATTGACAAAGAGAGGATTTTTCTTTATCTTAATAAAAATGTCACTGACTTTAAATCAATTCCTGCTTTTAGTGTTAACATTTGCTGCGGTGGTGGCTGTGACTTTTATTGTTATTCTTCTTATACAACTTCGGAGAACAGCAAAAGAAACATCATTAACCATGGTGGAAATCCGCTCCCTCGCAAAAAACTTAAATGATGCTAGTCTGAAAATAAATTCACAAGTTGACGACCTTCAAGATATCCTTAATGCCACCAAAAAAACAGCCACTGGTTTGTCCGAAGCCGCCTGGTTTATGACCACCAAAATAATTAGGCCTAGTTCAAGATATTGGCCTCTAATCTACCCGTTAGTAAGGCTGGGTTGGAGGCAGTTAAAAAGAAAGAAAAAGGAGGGAAAGAATGGAAAATAAAGGCTCAAGTGCTGTTGAAATTACTTTGTCTTTTTTATTAGGAACCGCTACCGGATTCATATTAGGTGTTTTATTTGCCCCTGCTGAAGGGAAAGAAACCAGAAGAAAAATTAGAGATCAGGCTGAAAGAACTGGAGAAAAAGCCAGAGAAAAATACGAAGAATTCAGCAAAGATGCTGAAAAGAGTTTTCAGAAAGCAAAAACAAAGTCAAAAGAAGGAGTAGATGCTATAAAGGATTTTGTTGACAAAAAAAAGAAAGAAATAGGCGAAAAGTCTGAAAAAATGGAAGAAGAGACCAAGGAGAAAAAGTAAATATCCAGACTCTGTATAAAGAATAGATTACTGTTTTTTTCATTACCAAGAATTCATAAAACGAGAAAAGTCCATGCCAAAAACAATAATTAAAGAAATAAAATCAAGAGAAATACTGGACTCAAGAGGGAACCCCACTGTAAGCACAACAGTGATACTTGAATCTGGAGTGACAGGCAAAGCTTCAGTTCCTTCAGGAGCCTCTACCGGAAAGCGAGAAGCTTTGGAACTCAGAGACAATGACCCAAAACGATACCTCAAAAAAGGAGTCCTCAAAGCTGTTGCCAATGTGGAAAAAATCATAGCCCCGGAAATAAAAGGGCTTGATTCTTCAGAACAAGAAAAAATAGATAATAAACTCATCGATCTGGATGGGACTCCTTCTAAAGAGAATCTGGGGGCTAACGCCATCCTTTCTGTATCCATGTCTGTTGCTGATGCTTCTGCAAAAGCCTTTGATCTTGAATTATTCGAGTACTTAGGAACAAGGAAAAGCTATCAACTCCCTGTGCCACTTATAAACATACTTAACGGCGGCTCTCATTCAGATAACAATGTAGACATTCAGGAGTTCATGATCGCCCCCATCAACTGTCCTAATTTTAGAGAAGCAGTCAGAATGGCATCTGAAGTCTTCCATAATCTAAAAAAGATTCTTAAAAAGAAAGAGTACAGTACAGCTGTAGGCGACGAGGGAGGTTTTGCTCCTGATCTTAAATCAAATGAAGAAGCTTTGGAGCTGATATTTGAAAGCATAGAAAAAGCTGGTTATAAGCCTGGAGCTGATATTTTTATGGCATTGGACGTAGCAGCTTCTGAATTTTATGAAGATAATCAGTATGTGTTTAAAAAATCTGACGGTTCAAAAAAAGATACAAAAGAGATGATCAGCTTCTACCATGAAATCATAGAAAATTACCCCATAATCTCAATCGAAGATGGTTTTGCTGAAGACGACTGGCCGAGCTGGGAAAAAATGAGTCAAGAATTTAATGACAATATCCAAATAGTAGGGGATGACATATTTGTAACAAATCTAAACATACTGAAACAGGGCATAAAAAGAGGAATTGCTAATTCCATACTGATCAAATTAAACCAAATCGGTACGCTCACAGAAACCATTGAAACGATCAAACATGCCCAGGAAAATGGTTACTCCTGTGTCATATCCCACCGTTCTGGAGAAACATCAGATACCTTCATTGCTGACCTAAGCGTAGCCCTCAACACAGGACAAATAAAAACAGGTTCTGTTAGCAGAGGCGAGCGAATCGTCAAATACAACAGGCTTATGGAGATCGAAGAAATTTTAGACGAAAAAGGCTCTTACACAGGACAGAAAGCTTTTTCAAACTATATTTCCTGAATATGACCAAAAATAAGGGGAAAAAACACACTACTTCTTCATCCATCCCATTAAAAAGGATTTATTCAGAACAGGATATTAAATCTCCAGATTTCCTGGAAAACTTAGGAGATTCAGGAAAATATCCTTATACCAGAGGAGTCTATTCTAATATGTACAGGGGGAAGCTGTGGACCATGCGACAATATGCTGGCTTTGGCACAGCACAAGAATCAAACAAAAGGTATCGATTCCTGTTATCCAAGGGTCAAACCGGACTGAGTGTTGCCTTTGATCTTCCTACTCAATTAGGGCTTGATTCAGACCACCCCCAATCCCAAGGCGAGGTAGGTAAAGTGGGAGTGGCTGTTGATTCCCTTCAGGACATGAGAATTCTCTTTGATAAAATCCCTCTCCATAAGGTCTCAGTGTCAATGACCATAAACTCTACGGCGGCTATTATTTTGGCAATGTATTTGGCTTTAGCTGAATCAAAAGGCACCCCAGGAATCCGGCTTACCGGGACCGTACAAAATGACATACTTAAAGAATTCATTGCGAGAGGAACTTATATATTCCCTCCCCATGCTTCCATGAAAATCATCATTGATACTATCAATTTTTGTCAGAAGAATGTTCCCAAATGGAATACTATGAGCATAAGCGGCTATCATATAAGGGAAGCTGGAGCCACTGCTGTTCAGGAGCTTGCCTTCACCCTGGCAAACGCTGTATCCTATGTTAAAGTAGCTGTTGATTCTGGCTTAGACATTGATTCGTTTGCTCCCCGCCTTTCTTTCTTTCTTGCCTCTCACAACAATTTTTTTGAAGAAATTGCTAAATTCCGAGCAGCCAGACGGTTATGGGCCAAGATAATGAAGGAAAAATTCAATGCAAAAAATCCAAAATCATGGAGGTTTAGATTCCATACTCAAACCAGTGGAGCCAGCTTAACAGCTCAAGAACCAGAAAACAACGTTATAAGGGTGGCTATTCAAGCCCTTTCTTCTGTATTAGGAGGGACTCAATCCCTTCACACAAATTCTAGAGACGAAGCTCTTGCACTCCCCAGTGAAGAATCCGCCAAAATCGCCTTGAGAACTCAGCAGATCATTGCCTATGAGACAGGAGTCCCTGATGTTGTTGATCCCATAGGCGGTTCTTATTTGATCGAACATCTTACGGATCAAATCGAAAAAAAGGTCAATACATATTTAACAAAAATCGAAGACATGGGAGGAATGCTTACCGCCATAGAAAATGGATTCATTCAAAAAGAAATACAAGAAAGTGCCTATAAATACCAAAAACAACTTGAAAATAACCAGAGACAGGTCATTGGAATCAATAAATTTGCCTCAGGAGAAAACAGATTAACATTTGAAATCTATCATCCCCCTAAAGAATTAGAAGAAAACCAGATAAAACAACTGAATAAAGTCAAACGACAGAGATCAGAAAAAAGACTCAACGCCTGTTTCAAATCCTTAAAACAAGCCTCTAGATCAGATAAAAATCTCATGCCCCATATATTAGAGTGTGTTAAAGAAATGGCCACTATAGGGGAAATCACCTCGGTTTTAAAAGAGGAATACGGAACCTATAAAGAAAATATAATTTTCTAATTAAAATATCTTCAATTGACAATACATATAGGTGATTTTAATATAACTTTATGCCTTTTATGCCGAATTTCAGAAAGATAAATTGGCTCCTCCTCATCCTTATCTCCCTGTTCGTTTCTTCATCAGCTTTATCTGTAGATAAAGCCACTTCCCTCCGTATTGCCCAATTAATCGAAAAGCACAAACAAGACATCATAGATATTAGAAGATTCATACACATGAATCCAGAATTAAGCAACAGAGAATTCGAGACCTCCAAACTTGTTTCCTCAAAACTCCTTTCTCTGGATATGGAAGTCAGATCAGAAATAGCCAAAACAGGAGTTGTTGGTCTGCTTAGAGGAAAACATGAAGGCATCACTATTGGAGTGCGGGCTGATATGGATGCCCTTCCTATTGAAGAGAAAACAGGCCTTGCCTATCAATCGCTAAACGAAGGAGTCATGCATGCCTGTGGTCATGATATTCATACCTCAATTGTATTGGGTACAGCAATGGTCTTGAATGAAATGAGGGATTTGATCAAAGGAAATATTAAATTCATTTTCCAGCCTGCTGAAGAAGGAGCTCCGCCTGGAGAAGAAGGGGGAGCTGCTTTGATGATTCAACAGGGAGTCCTTAAAAACCCTCCGGTAAGGGCTATGATCGGACTGCATGTATGGCCAGAAGAAGAGACCGGCAAGGTGCTTTTTTCTTCAGGCAATATATTTGCTGGTTCAGATACATTTGAAATCATCATAAAAGGAAAGAGTGCCCATGGAGCCAGACCACATCAAGGAATTGATGCGGTCCACATAGCCTCTCAGGTGGTGGTTTCCGTTCAATCCATAATCACCCGGACAATAAATCCTGTAAAACCTGCGGTGGTTACCATAGGAAAAATATCAGGAGGCAGTCGATCCAATATCATTGCTGAGGAAGTCAAGCTGGAGGGAACCGTCAGGACCTTAGACCCAGAAACTCAAGAAAACATAAAACAGGTTATCAAAAAGGTCCTCATCAGCTGTACTCAACCTTTTGGGGCTTCCTTTTCCTTTACTTATAATAAAGAAACTTTTCCCTTATACAATCACCCTGATCTTGCTTCTATTTTAAGGCCATCTCTAGTGAATGCAGTAGGAGAGAATAATGTTCATCCATTTTCCCCTCAAATGGTGGCCGAAGATTTTTCAGAGTATTCAGAAAGAATACCCGGCTTTTATTTTCTTTTGGGGGTGAAACCCCCATGGAAAAACTCCATTTCCCCCTTACACAGTTCTCAATTTAGTCCTGATGAAAACTGTATTCCAATTGGGATAAAAATTTTGTGCCATCTTCTTATAGACTGTCTTGATTATCAAAAACAATTTGAGAACAGCAATCCATAATGGCATTTCCCTTCCTCTTTATAGTCCTTTTATTTGCATCTGGAATCTTCTTTTCTTCCCACCTAGGTATCCCCCTATTCCTTCTCATTTTATTTTTGTTCTCCAGTATTTTCTTAGCCTGGTTTTATTTAATGGGCTTAAGAAAAAATAAATCTGCTTTTATATTCCTCATGATAAGCACATTTTTTTTGGGCGCCTCACTTTATACCTATTCACATACAAAATATGAAAAAAATCCTCTTTATGAATTTAAAAAAGAATCCTATGTAGACATCAAAGGAGTCTTGTATAAATCTCCTTCTTTCTCTAATGATCGGACCTATCTGTACATAAAAACAAAAGAAATTTCCTATCATAAAAAAAAAGAAAAAATAAAAGGGAATATAAGAATATCTATCCCAAATACTCAGGATTTGAAAGCAATCCATAGCCTTTTAGTCCATGATCTGATCAAAGTCTCTGCAAAAATATCGACTTCCCATGGATATCAAAATTTTGGTCTTTCTTCATCAAACACTTATCTTAAATTCAGAAAAATACACCGAACAGGCTTTTCTAAATCTCCCTTGCTCGTCGAAAAACTATCTTCTGGAAGTCACTTTTCTTTTTTGAGAATGATTTCTAAAGTCCGACAAGAAATCCAAAAAAAAATAAAATTTTTTTTCCCTGGAGAGAACCAAAACCTCTCTTCTTCGGGAGCTGTGTTGGAAGCTCTGCTATTAGGAGAAAGAGGCCGAATCAGCGAATCTTTGTCCCGTTCGCTTCAGGACTCAGGTCTTTATCATCTTTTTGCTATATCTGGAGCTCATATAGCCATTATTTCTTTTCTTATATTTTCTGTTCTAAAAATTTTGAATGTTCCGAATCGGACTTCTTATATAGTTCTTATCTTCCTGCTTATATTCTATTCTATGCTTGTGGAAGGTCGCCCCTCTGTAATACGTGCCACTATAATGACTCTTGCGTTTCTCATTGGAAGACTTATCTGGAAAGATACTAACCTTTTAAACACCTTGTCCTTAAGCGCCTTTATTTTGCTTTTATTCAATCCATTTCATCTTTTCTCTCTAGGGTATCAGATGACTTTTGCAGCCACTCTATCCATTGTTCTCTTTTTTCCGATTGTAATCAAATATCTACCCAAACTCCCCCTAAACATAAGCGAAATACTGGCTCTTTCCATAACCGCTCAATTAGGAATCCTGCCCATCACAGCCTCTGCTTTTAACCGAATTGCCTTTGCCCCTCTTATCCTTAATCTTATAGCTATTCCACTCATATCTATAATAATGACCGCAGGATACGTGTTTATTCCCATCGCATTTACAAGTGCGAGCGTCACCCAACTCCTGGTTAAACTCCTTGACCTATTTATAGATATTTTGATCCGCATCTCTCAATTTGCCTCCACTGTCAATTTTCTCTCCTACCGCATACCTGATCCGCACATCATAATAATCATCGGCACTTATGTTTTTCTGCTGGCTCTTCTTTTGCCACAAAAAATAAAACGGCAAAAACTTATCACATCTATCCTATTTTTTTCCTTTTTTGCCGTACTTGTCACTTATCCTTTTCCCTCTTATTCACATCACCTTTGCATGACTTTCATGGATGTTGGTAATGGAGATTCTATACTTGTCGAATTTCCTGGCAAAAAAAAGATGCTAGTGGATGGCGGGGGCTCTACTTATGGGAACTTTGACATAGGCGAAAGGATTTTATCTCCTGTCCTCTGGGATAAAGGAATAAAAAAAATTGATTATTTGGTACTCACACATGCTCACCCTGATCATCTTTATGGCTTGTTTTCTGTTGTTGAAAACTTTAAAATCAAACGATTTTGGGAATCCACCTCTCCAACAGAAGATAGAGCTTATCTGGCATTTAAGGAAAAGCTGGATCCAAAAACAAAAAAAGAACAACTTTGCCAAGGCACATCAATAAAAATTGGACAAGTAGAAATCAAAATACTTCACCCGGCAAGACCTAAGAATCCGCCCCCTTTAGTCAGCAACAACCAATCATTGGTCATGATGATCACATACCAAAAAATTTCATTTCTTCTGACCGGAGACATAGAATATCAGGCCGAACAAAACATTTTATCCATTTACCACAACTTGGATTGCCAAGTGCTGAAATGTCCCCATCATGGAAGCAGCTCCTCCAGCACTGAACCCTTCATCAAAGCGGTATCTCCCAAAATAGTCGTTATTTCAGTAGGGGAAAACAATTTATACGGGCTTCCGGATGAAAGTGTTATCTGTCGGTATAAAAAGATGGATGTTGAAGTATACAGAACAGATCATCATGGGGCTGTTGAGATTGTTTCTAACGGAAAAGGCATCTCAGTAAACACAGCACGAAAAATCAAATAAAACTTAAACTGGGTTATTCATACGAATCGTTCCGCAAAATTACCTGAAATATATAAAAGAAATTTTCACGCCCAGTTCTCTGTCATCAGAAGATTCAGGAAATATTTCTGAAGGAACAAAAGTTTTATCCGTCTCTATAGTAAGATAAAAGTCATCATCTTCCCCCAGCTTCTCTTTATTAATATTATAAGTCTTTTCAAACACAACATGCTCAGGAACAAACTCATCCAGAAGAGTATCGTTTATTTTAAATATCACTTTCTGCTCCTTAATAGCTCTCTTGTTTACTTCTCCTTTTATAATAAGCAGTGCATCTCTATGAGGATTATCAATAATACACTTGGCTTTTTTTGCAGTCCATCTCCAATTCTTAAAATGATAATCCTGACTCATTTCAAGGTCATACCAGCCATCCATATAGATCACTTGCGGAGCGTCAAGGGGAGGAGGATATACTTTTAACTTGCGGTTCAAAATCAATTGCTCGGATTCTCCTGTCTTGTCATAAGGAGAATAAAAACCAACAGAAAGGTCCAGGGTTTCTTCCCCTTTAAATTCTGGGTCAAACTCATCTATAAAAACAGGGATGTATATTCTTTGAGTAAATTTATATTCTTTGTTAGGTTCCCACTTGGATGTAGGTACCTCTGGAAAATAATCTGCCTGGAAGAGCAAGTTTTCTCCATGCCAGAAATGAACAAACACATTATAGTCTCTTCTCATCCCCTCAAATTCACTGTTTGTCTTCCATGTGAAGGTCATATCTGTAACCAGGTTGTCTGATAATTCATCCTCTGAAAAAGTGACCTCGAGATCAATTCCTTTAATACTAGCTTTTTGTTTGCAATGATAAGATAAAACGCTCATTATTAGTATTATTCCGACAATATATAATTTTCTCCGCATATCAATCCTCCTCATCCAAAATATCCACAATTATAAATAAACCCGATTTTATTGTAAAGAGACCTTTACTGGTCATTCATATAATATGTGTGCATTTCCATACAAATTTGCGTGTGTTAAACTCTATATTGGCTGATACAATGAGAGAGGGCAGAGTAAGGTCTTGACAGATTTTATCTGTTAAGAACACGTTTTTTCTTTGATTCTTGTTATGATTTTTATTTTATGCTTACATATTTTACCTTATACCCCAGCTGACCCTACCCCATATGCTTCGTTTCAGGTTATTTTCAGTGAAGGATACAGCTTCTTACCATGCGCTTTGCATACCTCAACTCATGAATAGACCCGGATCTTCCCTAAGCCTTGAAATATAAGTTTTGCTTAAGAGATATTGAAGATCAGGTATAGTGAAAAGAGAAATGTAAAATGTTAAATGTAAGCCTTATTCTTACCTTTCATCTTTTTCCTTTTGCCTTCTATTACTATTTGCCATAAACTTAGGAAATGTTATATATTCCAAAGCAAATGAAACCAATCCTCTCTTTCCTCTCTCTTTTTTACAGACTTGTATCAAAAATCATGAGAATTATGTATGAAAAAAACATAAAAAAAAGGATATTTGCCCCTATTCCTGTCATCAGCATAGGAAATATAACTTTCGGAGGTTCGGAAAAAACACCCCTTTCAATAAAACTTATAAAAATTTTATTGAAAAAGAATAGAAAACCCGCCCTTATCTCACGCGGATACAAGGGAAAATGGGAAAAATTTGGAGGTAAAGTGCTTCCCCAAAATAATCATATGCCAGACTGGAAAAAAATAGGAGACGAGCCTTATATGATGTTCAAGAATATCCCAGAAATAGGAATTTTCTTAGGGAAAAATCGAATCTCATCCTGCATCAACGCTTATAAAAAAGGCTACGACGTTGCTGTGATGGACGATGGCTTTCAGTATCTCTCCCTCAAAAAAGATTTGGAAATTGTGCTTCATGACGTATCAAAAAAAGCACTGCTCCGTGAGTCCGAATCCGCCCTCAAAAAAGCTCACCTCATTTTACTGAAGAAAACTCATTTGAAAAACAAAAAAGTACAGTTCAAATCACGTCTTTCCCATATTCCTATTTATGAATACCAAGTCTTTTCAAAGGGATTGGTTAAAATAGGAGATAGCCAGGTTATTGCCTCAGAAAAATTCAAACAAAATAAAGTGTTGGCGTTTTGTGGAATAGCTCATCCTCATAGATTTGTAAAAACCCTCAAGGAAGAGGGAATAAGACCCGCTGCTTTTCTTGAATTTCCTGACCATTATGAATATCCATTATCAGCAGTCAAAAAAATAATAAATAAGCACAAATCTATAAACAGTGATGCTATAGTGACCACAGAAAAAGACGCGGTTAAGCTGGAAAAGAAAAACCAATTGAAAGATCTGCCTTTTTATTATTTAAAAATCGATCTTTATATAGAACCCGGTTTTTTTGAAGAGGTTTTTTCAAAACTCAACTCCCCTGACCCATTCATAAAAAAAAGACAATGAGTTCTGCTATTAAACATAATTTTGAGTATTCAATCTTTTTTGTGATAAAAACTTTTCTTAAAATCTTACCCCGTGAAATAGCGCTTTTCATGGGTAGAATACTGGGAAATCTCCTTTTTATATTGGATAAAAAACACAAACATATTGCTTATTCAAACTTAAAGACAGCGTTTGGAGATCATTTCTCTTCCCAAAAAAGACAACAGATCATTAAAAAAAGTTATATCCATTTCTGTAATGTTATGTTGGACTTTGTAAAAATTTCAAGACTCAAACTCAAACAAAAAGACAATTTGATTTCTGTAGAAGGAAGTGAAATATTGGAAAAACACCTCCTCAAACAAAGAGGTCTGCTCATTTTTACAGCACATTTTGGTTTCTGGGAAATCGCAGCTCATGTTTTGTCCAAACACACCGAACTTAATGTCATTGCAAGACCGCTCGATAATCCCTTTTTGGAAAAAGAAATATCTAAATTCAGAGCTTCTATCGGCTCTCAGGTTATCTACAAGAAAAATGCGGCTAGGCATGTACTTAAAGCTCTTCATAAAAATAAAATGGTTGCTGTCCTTATCGACCAAAATGTATTAAGGGAAGAAGGAATCTTCATCAAATTTTTTGGGAAAAAAGCCTCCACCACTCCCTCTCTTGCCACCTTTTTTCTGAGGACAAAAGCACCCCTAATACCCATTTTTTGCTATCCTACTCCAGAACATGGATATCATTTGAAAATAATGGAACCGCCCCTTATAAAGCTGTCGGGAAATTTCCAAACCGATGTGATGAATATTACTCAAAAGTGCACCCAAATCATAGAACAAGAAATCAAAAAGCAACCCCACCTTTGGCTGTGGTTTCATGACCGATGGAGGAGTCGACCATTGGATGGAAGTGAGAGCAAGTAGAACCTCTTCGATTGACCATACAAATTTCACCTATTACATTTCACCTATTACATTTCACATTTCACCTTTCACCTATTACATTTCACATTTCACATTTCACCTTTCACCTTTTAGTATTTGAACTTTTTTCATAACTGTTATATTCTGTAATCTAGGTTTTACTTAACCTGGATTATTCACAAGTCAAGGTAGTACAAAGCTTAGAACAATTCAGGTACGGCTGAAGCGACATTAAAGATTTAGCCTTCTGATGATTTTTTTGAGGGAATCCGGCGAAGCCGGGCGCCGAGTATGTCTGACCCACGGACGGGGGGAGTTACGGAGGCGCCGAGAAAAACGAAGAAGAATGGCGTTAAAAATCTTTAGCGAGCACAAGCCATTCCTGAACTTCAGATCGGCTTGCCCCAATGGGTGAAAAATGGCGTTTAAAATAAAAAGTATAAACAGAAAAAATGTTCAAGTCATTATTCCAAAAATAATATTGTATATCGCTGAAAATAAATTAATAATAAATGCATCGCCATTTTTTTATGAATAGGTCAGGTTAAACAAATGAGATCATTTAACAGAAAGACAGATCATTTAAGGCCTCTAAAGTTTAAACCAGATCCACTGGATTTCTCTGATGGCTCAGTCCAGATAGAACTAGGAAAAACAAAAATCATTACATCAGCAACCATAGAAGAAAATGTTCCGGCCTTTCTTAAAGGCAAAGGCTCGGGTTGGATCACAGCCGAATACTCTATGCTTCCACGTTCTACTGAAACAAGAACAAGGAGAGAAAGAGGAACCAATATATCAGGACGAACCAAAGAAATCCAGAGACTCATAGGCCGTTCATTAAGAGCTGTGACTGACCTAAAAGTTTTGGGAGAAAAAACCATAATCATAGATTGTGATGTCATTCAAGCAGATGGAGGCACCCGAACAGCTTCTATTACTGCTGGTTGCATTTCTTTAGCTCTGGCATTGAAAAAACTCATGAGTGATGGTCAAATTGATCAAATGCCTTTAAAGAATTTGGCGGGTGCGGTCAGCGTCGGAATCGTGAATGGAGAAAATCTGTTAGACCTTGATTATACAGAAGATTCAAATGCTTCCATTGATATGAACGTAATAGGAACAGATACAGGACAATTTGTAGAAATTCAAGCTTCTGCTGAAAAATCCCCCTTAGTAAAAAATAAATTCCTTCAGCTCCTTGACCTGGCAGAAACAGGAATCAAAAAAATCATTCTGTCACAAAAAGCGTTTCTTAAAAAGAAGAGCCCTCTATTTATTGCTTACAATCATGAGGATTAAAATGGACAGAATATTGATCACAGGAGGAGCCGGCTTTTTAGGAACCCCTCTCTGCAATATGCTGCTTCAAGAGAACAAAGATGTTTTATGTGTTGACAATTTCTTTTCTGGCCATAAAAACAATATCAGAGGTTTTATTGGGCATCCCTATTTTGAATTCATAAGGCATGATATCATCCATCCTTTTTTTGCTGAAATAGACAAAATATTTCATCTCGCCTGCCCTGCTTCCCCCATTCACTATCAATACAACGCCATAAAAACAATAAAAACAAATGTTATGGGAACCATAAATATGTTAGGTCTAGCAAAAAGGACCCATGCGAAAATCCTGCTTGCCTCATCATCAGAGGTTTATGGTGACCCATCCGTTCACCCCCAAACCGAAGAATACTGGGGAAACGTCAATCCAGTAGGAATAAGGAGCTGCTATGACGAAGGAAAAAGAGTAGCAGAAACCTTAATGATGGATTATCACAGACAAAACAACGTCAACATAAAGATATGCCG
>Ga0180434_10000256_pt1 | contig 80107 bp, 126 predicted proteins | sample SS_ome_7_FD_132453 | JGI IMG/M metagenome (GOLD analysis project Ga0180434, IMG submission 132453) | Hypersaline lake sediment archaeal communities from the Salton Sea, California, USA - SS_1_D_2 metaG | ecosystem: Environmental > Aquatic > Non-marine Saline and Alkaline > Hypersaline >... | reverse complement strand
GGCTGAGCATGGCGAAGACCACATCGAGGTCGGAGTTTTTGCAATTCAAGAAATGGGCGCTGTACTACAGAAAGAAATTCGGTCTGCTCGATTGGGAGTTCAGATTCTATCACCAGGACTATGATGATAAGGCGGTCATAGCCACGACCGATGCTGACAGCGAGGCGGCGATCGTCAGCTTCTGGTATAGCAGAACTGTACGTGGCATCCATGATAGGCATCCGCGATTTACAGCACTGCACGAGGTCTGCCATCTGCTTGTCGATCCGCTGTATGCAGCGGCATGGGATCGATGGATAACAAAAGACCAGGTGCAGCAATCTGTCGAAAAGGTTACTGTCAGAATCACGAGCATCATAGAGAAGCTGGAAGGCAGATGCTGAGAATCGAACGCCATACCGTTCCGTTTCCGCGCAAGTGTCCGAAGGTCGTGATGAGAATCCGTGGCCTGCGCCAGATGCTGTCCATCGGCAGTCGCGGGACAGATGTCGTGCTGTGGGCGATAGTCGAGGACGAAGACGGCAAGGCAGAGAACGTCGGCCTGTGGGTATTCAAAGAACAGGCGTGTTTGCTGGAAGAGCATTACGACCACAACAACCTGCAGTACTGGAACACGGTCAAGATCAGCTTCACGCAGATAGAGTGCGCAAGGATTATCGAGCGCCAGTCGGTTGTGCACGTCTTTTACGAAGCGAAGCACGTTTGGCTGTGGGAAGGGAAGGACGTGGCAAACGACGTGCTGAAGACGCTCTGCACATAAGCGCTTGTCCTGCCAGATGGTGATTTGTAGAATTGGGACAGACCATTAGGAGGACAGAAGATGCCGGGAATCTTGACCAAAATACGCAAAGCCGCAAGCTCATGCGCGGTCGGAATCAAGCGCATTCCAGGCCAGGGCGAGAAAGACACGAACCAGATCGAGGACGTGATCAAGGGCGATACCGCGACTGATGCCGAGAAATCCATTGCCGACATCGATCCGCTGCTGGCGTACAAGGTCAGCGCCTACTACTACGCATGCGTACATGCGATCACCATGAACCTGGTCAAGGTCCCGATGATCGTACGCGATTGCAAGACCAAGGAGCAGATCAAGGACGATGAGTTCTTGAATGACTTTCTGCGTGCGCCGGGCAAGATGCAGGGCAAGCCAATCTACTGGTCGAGGTACATGACGCGCTGGTTGATCAACAGGTACGTGTTCGGCGCGAGCTACTTCCAATACCTGCTTGGCGAGCAGCAGAACAGGTACGTTGGCGTGCACGCCCTGAAGAGGCCGGACAATATGTTGGAGGTCAAGGACGACGACACGGGTGAGATCCTTGGCTATGAGCTGACGATCGGCGAGTGGACGAAGAGCTACAGCCTGGACGAGGTAACTGAGCTGAAGATCGAAAGTCCGGACAGCGATACTGATGTACACAGTCCGATCGAGAGTCTGGCGACGACAATGAGCCTCTACATCCAGGCGAGCAAGTACAACCAGGGCGTGTTCAAGAACGGGCCGAGACCGGGCGGGGTGATCAAATTCGACAATCCGCTGAGGGACAAGCAGTACAAGAGGCTCAACTACTTCTTGACGAACATGGCGAACTATCCTGGCAGGTGGTTGATCCTGGATGCGCCGGGTGCGAAGCTGGAGACAGGCGGGCAGCTGGCTGATGCGAACGTGGCAGAAGTAGCATACCGCGGGCTGAGCGAGGACCTACGCGACGAAATCATGGCTGTGACGGGCGTGACTCCGATTATGATCGGCATGAGTAAGGAGATGACGTACCACAACGCCAGCCTGCAGCTAAAACGTTTCTGGACCGGGCAGGGCGAATCGCTGTTGGATGAGCAGTGTCATTTCCTGACCGTAGACGTGCTTCCGAAAATGGGAATCGATCCTGGGAGGGAAATCTGGTACGACGAAGAGTATGTCAAGAAGCAGTATCAGGACCCGCAACTTGTCGGCAAGCAGCTGAATGACGCGGTCGATCGCGGAGCGATGACAAGGAATCAAATGCGCATTGCGCTTGGGATGAAGCGCGAGGAAGACATTCCGGAGATGGATATGTACTTCGTCAACAGCCAGCTGGTGCCGATCAGCACGATCGAGGCCAGTCCAATGAGCGAGGTCGATGTCGAGTCTGATGAGGTGGAAATGGAAGAGGCCCAGAGTTCGACAGGCAGCGAACAGAAGCGAGTGGCCGGAGAGCAAGATACGAAGGAGACGACGGAGGAGCCGGTCAAGCAGGAGGTGGAATAGCTAGATGACTGCTACAGCGGAACGTCTGCAGCGTTCTGCTGACAGGCGGAATACCGTCAAGTACCACAACATCGTCAGACACAGCGAGAGCCTGCTGCGTCCACACCTGATACGATACTTCGATGCCATAGAGCGATACTACCTGCGCGAGTATACGAAGATCATCCGCGAACTGTATACGGCCAGGGGAATTCCGGTAAGAAAACAGAAAGAGCCGCAGCGCGTCTGGATTGGCAGCAAGGTCCCGATCGGAGCGACAGACGAGGCGCAGCAGAACATCGCGGCATTCAACAGCGTCTTGGATGGCGTGGCCGCTGCTGCAATGAGACGCGGCTATGCCGAGGCACCGATCAAGGGCGTTGTCTTCGGAGCTGGATTTGATATTGGCCAGGAGGCTTTCAGACGAACGGCATGGATCAACAGATACAAGGGGCTGGATGCGCATACGAGCAACAGGATCGATACGCTGGTACAGGCGGGTGTGCGTGATGGACTGCCACTGGGCAAGATCCGAAGCACGATCAGGAGCGAGTTCGCAAAGGTCAAGGGATGGAAGGCGAATCTGATCATCCGGAGCGAGACAACACGCTATCAAAACGCCGGCCTGCTGGCAGGCTATGACGCAAACCCGCTGATCGGCGCCAAGCGCTGGGTGGCGACGTTGGACAAGTTCACGCGCAGATGGCACAGGTCGCAACCAATGGGCGTGCATGGACAGATCAGGTTGCTGGATGAGTACTACGATGTGCCAGGACACGGACAGCAGTTGTTTCCGTCCGAGTGCAATTGCCGCTGTTTATCGAACAGCGTCAAGGATCCGAAGCAGATCAAAAAGGCATACAAGCGTGCGGGTAGGCCGTATCCGCGGGATGGATTGCACAGACCAGTGAACGCTGCCATGCTTCCGCCTAACGAGCACTTCGCGCACGGCAATCGGGTGCCTGAGTTCAATGCAAAGAGACCGGTTGGACTGAGTAGTGGGCGAAGCGTTTTCCAGACAGAAATAGCGCCTAATGTTTTGCAATTGATCGGAGCAGTCTAGGAGGACGGGCGATGGCAAACGGGCTTGAGTTCGAGATCGCGGTGCCGACAGGCACGTTCAGCTACACCTATGCCGGTGACAGGCGCATGATGGTGGACTATGCGCAGAGCATGGACTTCTACGAAGGAGGGACGATGCACTTGCCTCAGCCGGTAGGACTGCGCGGGCTGTTGTACGGCAGGCGCGATGGGCCGGCGGAGTTCGTGATTGGTGGCGATAGCGTTAAAGCCGGCCCGACGATGACCGAAGGCGATGTGATAGAGGCGGTGTTGACGCTGAAGGACATGCACCCGGCGTGGATGGACATGACGCCAGAATCGCGACTGGAGATGGTGCGCAGCGGCATGCAGGAAAACGAAGGACGGCTGCCGGATATGTATCAGTGGTTTGTGACAGACGTGCTGGCTAAGGAAGGCATCGACCAAAGCAAAGTAGGAACAGAACAGCGGCTGAATAACCTGCGCCGAGGAGGGCCGCTGAGGCTCTTGGCGTTCAAGGTAGGGCAGGATGAATCTGACAAGTTTGCGGACGTCATTGACAAGCAGCTCAGGAAGTTCGGGATCGAGAGCGTGGTGACAAAGGGAGCGAACGCGACGTATTACGACAGCCAGTTTGCGTTCCCTGGCGCGGTGACGGCCAATCTTACGCTGCACAGACAGGAGGGAAGGACGGTCGGCTATCCTGAGGCATATACGAAGAACGACGTGCCGTGGCTGGTCACTGGCGTTCCGCAGGACTTCGAGGCCGGCAAAGTAGCGAACGTCATCTTCACCAGTGAGAGCCAGGCGTTGTTCAATGAGCCGACGACCGAGAACGCGACGAGCAAGCAGACGATCAGAGGAAGGATGGAGAGAGCGGGACTGATGCAGGGCGATCAGAAGTCTGACGAGTTCGCTGCAGAGTCGGCAAGTGTAGGAATCTGAAAAAGTTGTTGAACGCCCGGTTTTGAATCACTACAAAAAGTGTAAGGGTTTGGAGGACATAACATGGCGCTGACCCACAACAGCACCGTCCGCGAGGGTGAGCCGACCTGGGGTCCGTATCTGAAGACGAACAGAAACAAGTTGCCGCTGAGGGCCTACGTATGGCAGCGGACTGGCACTGATCCGCAGTCGGTGAGCACCTGGAGCTATCCGCATCATTGGGTAGTGAACGGCAGCAAACCCGATGACAAGGGCAGGTGGACTGAGGGCGACATGTATCTGCACGAAGGTGGGCTAGGTTTTGCGTGGGCGGCTGCGCAGGGATCGAGGACGGGAAAGAAAGCGCCGCAGGCTGTGATCGACCATCTGCAACAGCACAGGCGTGCTTTGGGCCTGGACAAAGAAAACGTCCAGAAGGGTCTGGCGAAGATCAGGATCTTGAAGCGCAACAAGCTGAGCAGGGTAGTCGTGGGCGTGGTCTACGAGCCGAACGTGGTGGATCCGCAGGGTCACTATGCGAGTGCGGACACGATCGAGCGTGCGTGCCACCGGTTCATGATGCACAACGGCGTGGCCGGGGTTGGCCATGATGAGAGCATATCGAATGAGCAGATCCGAAAGAGCGCGAAGAGAATGGTGGTTGAGAACTACATCGCGCCGGTCGATATGCATTTCGGAAGCGAGAAGATCCGCGCAGGCAGTTGGGTTATGGGCGTGAAGATCTTTGACGATGAGGAATGGGCGCAGGTTGAGGCGGGCAAAATCAACGGCTTCAGCATGCACGGAGAAGCATGGGCTAAGGCCTAAAGGAGAGAGAGATGGCTGACAAATGGGTTCCGGGCGAGGGCAAGGTCGAGGCGAAGGAACTGCTGGAGCTGGATATCCCGCGGGTGGATCTGGTCGAGAAGCCGGCGAACCTAAGACGATTCACGATCCTCAAAGGCGATGACGCGACGGTGCTGTGCGAGAACTGCGGTGCGACACACAGCGCGGAGGCGATCAGAAAAGCAGCAGAGCAGCTGAAAGGCTTGGACGTGACGTGCAGTTGCGGAGAGGTGATCAAGGTCGAAAAGGAAGAGCCAGACGACGAGGCGAAGAAGAAGGCCGAAGAAGAGGCTAAGAAGAAGGCGGAGGAAGAGGCGAAGAAGAAGGCAGAGGAGGAAAAGAATTCCGCTACGCAGGGCATTCTCGAAAATCTGGCGAAACTGCAGGAGGAGAACGCCGGCCTCAAAGAAGAGAAGAAGGGTCTTGAAAGCCAGCTTGCAGAAAAGGATACTCGCATCAAGGAGCTGGAGGAGGCGCTGAAAGGCATCAAGGAAGAGAACGGCAAGCTGGAGGAGCTGGCAACGGATTCGATCGAGCTTGCAAACGATGCTGCAGAAGCCTTCGGCGGCGGGGAGACGAAAGACTGATCGTTCTGTGGGCAGTAGCTTGTTCTGGTTTTTGACTGCAAGGAAATATCGATCAGCAACTGATTAGGTCATTATCCCAGCGGCGGGTTGGCCGCCTGCCGTAGGTAAGGCCGGAAGCGTGAAGCCGTGCAGGGCTGCACCTCTGCGCGGCATTTCGTTTCCGGCCTATTTTTTGACATTGTGGGCTGTAGCCCGTTCTGGTTTTTTACCGTAAGGAGATAGCGATGGGTAAGGTTGAAGAGCTGCAGGCAGCGCTTGGCTCAGCCCGCAAGAAGGTTGAGCGTGAAAAGATCCGCAAGGAAGTGCGCGAAGAAGAGGCGGGGAAGCGTGGCGGGATGAACGATGGCACGGTCGTTGTCGGCGATGATCTGGCAAGGGTCCAGATCGTTAAGAGCCTGAAGGACCCGGTTGAAGGTTACGGCGGCGAGAGTGAAAACCGCCTGCACTTCATCCGCAAGTGCCATGACTTCAATGACGCGGCATATCTGTTGCGCGTCATCAAGGGGCCGGAGATGTTGCGCCGGTTCGTTGCACGGAAGTCGTGGGACAAAGTGCGCAAGGCCGCGATGGACACGACCGACACGTCGAACTGGGTTCCGACGGAGATGAGCGGCACCCTGATCGACATGATCAGGTACAACCTGCTTGTCGGCGCTCTCTTCGAAGAGATGAACATGCCGACGAAGGTCTACGATCCTCCAGTGCTGGCTGGAAGCGCGACCGGTTATTTGGTCGACGAGTCGACCGATGACAGTGGCACGAAGCCTACTGCCACGGTCCTGACCGACGGCAAGGCAACGCTGACGGCCAGGAAGCTTGGCGCGAGGATCATCATGTCGACCGAGCTGACAGAGGACACGGTGATCGACGTGCTCGCAAGAGCAAGGTCCGAGATCGCTCGTGCGCTGGCAGAGGCCGACGAGAACGCGATGGTCAACGGAGACACGACCTCGCCGCATAGCGGTGCGGACGTCGATCCTGGTGAGACCTGGCCGAGTTCAGGCGGTGTGTCCGATGCGCGGTATGCGTATGACGGCATCCGCAAGGAGCTGCTGGCGAACAGCCTGACAACGTCGCTTGCGACGTTCAGTGCTGCGAACCTCAGCCGGATGATCGCCGAGTGCGGCGCCTACGGCTCGATGCCAGAGGATCTGATCTGGCTGTGCAATGCCAAGGGCCTGCACAAGATCCGCACCCTGACCGAGTTCCTGACGGTCGACAAGTACGGTGCTGGGGCGACGATCGAGAAGGGCGAGGTCGGCATGCTCTTCGGTGGAAAGGTTGTGGTTACGGGCAAGATGGCCAGCAACCAGGATACCGCAGGCGTGTACGACACGTCCAGCCCGGCGTCGACCAAGACCAGCATTGCCTTGATCAACCGCCGCACGTGGCTGCGCGGCAACCGGCGCAATGTGACGATCAAGTCCGATGAGGACATCGAGACCGATCAGATCAAGCTGGTGGCAACGCAGCGCACGGCATTCCGCCAGGTGTACGCGGATGGCCAGACCTATGGCCGGCTGGGAATCGCGGTCGATTACTAAGCCATATCCTCCCCACGGAGGTCCTTTGCCGGATGGAAGTCGGGGAGGGAGGGGCAACCTCCCTCCCTGCTTCTTTTGAGGAGGTGTGGCGATGAGTCTCATGCCATCTGTAACCGTAGGCACGAACAGCTACGTCACTGTGGCGGAGGTCGATGCCTACATTGCTGATGAACGCAGTCCGAATTTCTTCCCAGCCACAACCGAGTGGGATGCGATGACCGATGGACAAAAGGCGGCGCTGCTGGTGCTGGCGGCCTCTCATATCGAGCAGGTCAAGTTTGCGGGCAGCAAATATGAAACCGATCAGGCGATGGAGTGGCCGAGAATGGCCACGGCCAAAAGCGGCTTCCGAGATGCGTACGAAGAAGCGGACGACTACGAGGTAACTGTCGACGACGTATGGCAGATCAAGGTGGCCCAATGCGAAGAGGCGATCGCCTGTGCACATAGACAGAACTGGAACATCGAGCGCGTGGTAAGCCACGAGCAGACGAAGGGCATAAAGACGACCAAGAATCCAGACGTGATTCTGCAGAGCAATGTCGCGTACAACCTGCTGCTGGAGAGCGGATGGCTGTGCATTGGAAGCTATGAGATGGAGGACTGAGATGACCGTTCAGAATACGATCGTCACTGCTACGATCACGGCTCACAGGACCTGGTCTGATCCGCTGAGCGCCAGAGACAAGTTCAACTTCAGCCTCAGCGGTAGCTGGACGGGAACGGTCTTTGTCCAGTGGTCTTTCGATCAGGGAACCACGTGGGCCGACATCGACAGCTACACAGCCAACACGGCGAAGGTCGGCAACATCGGCAAGGAAAGCCAGATTCTCGTCCGGTTTGGCGTGAAGGACGGTGGCTTTGGCAGTGGCTCGATCGTTGGTGTCCTGAGCAACTAACAGAGGGCAAATAAATGGCAGACCGCTATTGGGTCGGCGATACCGACGGCGATTGGAATGATGCAAGCAATTGGGCGTCAAGTTCTGGCGGCGCGGGCGGCGCGGGCGTCCCAACTTCATCTGACGCCGTGATCTTTGATGATCAGTACACCACGCAGAACTGCACCTGTGACGTGGCGATCGACGTGGCCAGCATAGATGTGCAGAGTACCTACGATGGCAAGTTGGACTTCGGTGATTCAGCATACGCCCACCAATGCGCTGGGGACGTTGACTTCGATGGCAGTGGTGAAATCGACATGGGCGACTGCACGTTTACCGTAAGCGGTAACTTTGATAACTATGACCAAACCACATTCACATACGCTACATCAACTTTGGTTATGGATGGCACAACTAAGACGATAACGCAGGGAAAAGATTTATATGGCTTGACGATTAGTGGGACGATTACTAGAGGTAGCTCAACTGCCGGAGTGAGGGGGCCATTAGTTGTAAGTGGTACATTCACGAACAACTCAAACATTACAATTCAAACGGCTGGTGATATTCAAGTAACCGGCACAGGTACATGGAATGGCAGCGGCGGTATTATCATGGGTTCTGGTGGATCAATTTCCCAAATGGATGGAACATGGAATCCTAGCGGGACGCTGTTTGCAGACTATTATTTTGATGATTGCGTACCGGCATATTATGACTGTGCGGTTCGAGTAAGAAGCACAAGCGGATCGAATTTTACTAATACTATGCAGGCTGGAACATATCGGATTGGTGGTACGTTTACCTTTTCGCTTGAAAGCAGCGGAAATTTTACGATTGATAATTCGGTAAATAACACGAATTACATTTTCGAAGGCAATGTAACGTTTTCGGATGCTGGCGCGGGTACGCTCACCTGGACGAAAGGAACGGGATCAATCACGCTTTCGGGCGCGGGATCTGGAACACAAACGATCGACTTCGATGGCAAGACGATCGAAGATCTGACAATGAATGATTCGGGCGCGACGAAAACAATTGATGCAAGCGGATTCACGACCGACAGCCTGACGCTCACGGCGGGTACATGGGATTGCGCAACAAACAATCCGTCTTTGACGATCAACGGCAATTGCACGATGGATTGCACACGGGTTGATATGGGGTCTGGAACCTGGACTTGTTCGGGTGATTTTGATTGCGAAGATGTGACAACTTTCAATGACGATACAAGCACAATCGAAATGTCAGGCGCAAGCAAGGCGCTCAAAACGCCAGACGCACAACCAATCTACAATCTTACGATCAAGTCAACCGCTTCGGTTACATGGTCAAGCGCAGATGCATCTAAGCGCATTCAGATGAAAAACAACCTGACCATTGAAGCCTCTGGAAGTCTGACACTTGATTCCGGAAACGGGACATTAGAATGGGATACAAGCGCGGCGGTCATGACAATCAATGGAACGCTGACGATCAACCAGACATTGACCACGCGGTGCGATTGGGATGTTGGGGCAACTGGAACAATCAATGGTTCAGGCACATGGAATCTGAACGGATATGTGACTACACCATTGACTGTTGCCTCTGGTGGCACAGTCAGTGTGAGTCCGTTGACGATTGCCTACTATCTGACTGCGCACACGCTGGCGGCGGGTACGATTGCAAGCGCTTCGGTCACACTGAAAAACAGTAGGGGCGGCATTGACACATTGACGGCGGCGGCTGGCACAATTGCTTTCTCTGGTGCGGTCACGTTCACTACGGACACAGCCTTTACCTGGACTGTTGATTTCTCAGCCAACAACCCGACTGTCAATCTCGCGTCTGATGTGACTTTCACGGACGGGACAGGCGATATTGATTTGTCGCTTGGCAATGGCACTTGGACTTGCAGCGGCAATTGGAGTCATGACGGAATCAGCGGGGGTTGGAGCGCAGACGCAAGCACGGTTGTTTTGAACGGTACGGGCAAGACCGTAAAAGAAACATATTGGGATGAGGGCTTCAACAACCTGACGATTGACGGCACGATTTCCGTTGCCAACGGCGAATCGGCTTTGATCGTCAACGGAAATCTGATTGTCAATGCCAACAAGACATTTACTGCCGCATCTGGTAGAGCAATAAGAGTCACAGGCGCGAGCGCAGATTTGCAGATCAATACCGGCGCATCTCTCACAGGTGACGGTTCGCTACTCATTGGCACAAGTGCCAGTATCAGTCAGCAGGACGGGACTCTTGATATTGCATCATTGGATCTGCAAGAAGATCACAACGCGGATATTGTTCCGGCAACGTATGGCTCTGCAACTGTGACGATCAGGAACACGGGAGGTTCTCCAAAGACATTCACTTGGGCGGCAGGAACCTACACGTTCAGCGGCAATGTGACCATCGACACGACGGGCGCAGGAGCGTACATCGTCACGGCGGCAACGAACAACCCGACGCTGAACTTCAACGGCAATCTGACCATGCAGTCAAGCGGGGCCGGTGCTTTGACCTTTGTGGCTGGTTCGTCCACATACAATTGTGCTGGTGATGTCGATCTGTCGGGTGTGGATACGTTGACCCGCGGGAATTCGACATTGACCATGTCAGGCACAAGTAAGACTCTTGCGCTTCCTTCCGCAGAATCGAACGCGATTGCCAACGTAAATATCACAGGCACGATCGAAAAGACCGGAAGCGGCGTGAACAAGGGAACGTTGAACGTGACCGGAACATTGACCATGACAGGTTCTTGGACTTTCGACACGGCGGCGGGTGCGGTCGAAATCGAAAACACTGGCACATTGACGGGTGCTGGATCTATCACGATCAAAGATGGGGCCAGTATCGACAAACAAGACGGTACGTGGAGCGTTACGAATACCTATGTACAACGTGGGGCGCAACTCATTGGTGCGACTTACGGCGGAACATGGCTGTTCGAGCAGGATAATACGAGCACGAACACAGTGACCATGGGCACAGCGGCAAGCCAGACGTTCACGTTCAGTGGTCCCGTGACCTTTGACCATGACACTGCCAGTGGCGCGTACACGATCGAAAACGCGACATACAATCCTGACTATGTTTTCCAGGATAATGTAACCATTACAGAAAGTGGTGGTGGCACGCTGACGTGGACAAAGGGCAGCGGATACATAAAGCTGTCCGGAGCAGGAAGTGGGAGTCAGACCATCGCGCTGCTTGGCAAGAGCGTCGAGGGCATCCAGGTAGATGACGATGGCGCGACAAAGGTATTCGACGCGAACGGGTTCACATCAGCGTACCTCGATGTTGTCAGGGGTGATGTCGACTTTGATACGAACAATCCAGACGTGACGTTGACCGGTATTCTGGACGTGCTCACTGCCGCGAGTGTGACAGTCAACTTCACTTTCGGATCAGGAAACTGGACCGTTGGCGGAAATATCAGGCTCAGGGCTGGGGCCACCGCAACTCTGAATGTGGTCGGTCCTGATGGCATCGTAACGTTTGCCGATGATTTCTACATTCATGGAAACGTGAACTACACGAATGGTTCTGGATCATGGAAGGCATCTGGGGCGGGCAGTGGTACGCAGTCGATCACGACCGACGGTCAGACGATCGAGCACACGACGATCGATGACTCAGGAGCCACGAAGCAGCTTCAGGATGATCTAAACTGCGTAGGGATGACCGTGAATGGCGGCACGCTTGATACGAACGGCCAGGACGTGATCACGGCCGCAGGATTTTCCGTGGAAGACGGCGGCCGTCTTGGACTGACTGGTCTCGTGGGCACGAGATTCACGGTCGGCGGCAACGGTGCGCTGAACGGCCAGGTGGGCAACCTGCTGCCGATCAATCCAAGCGGAGTCTGGTATTGGGATGTGGCGGGAACAAACACGGCCAACTATGTCACTGCAAAGAACAGTGACGCGAGTGGGAGTGCGAGTCAAGTTCAGGCCACAAACTCGGTGGACGAGGGCGGCAATATCAACTGGAATTTCGAGGGCGCGAGCGAGACTCTGATCATGGAGGACGTGTTCCAGGATGCAATACTGCAGGAAGTCTTGCAGCCTGCGATAGCCTGACGGGCGAAGTGCGACAGTGGGTAGCCGATGGGGGGGAGACTGTGCAACAATTCAAAGACAGCGGCCTCGTAGGGTCGTGCATGGGCTGCACGGCTCTGGTGGCCGGTAACGGGCCGTCGATCGACAACTATCCTGCCAAGTTCTATGAACGATTCCCGCTGAGCGTTGGCGTGAACACCGTCGCGCAGTGCTTCAGGCCGAGCTTGATGTACAACATCGAACGCAAGCCGTTCAGGTGGGGGGATGCCGTAAAGGACCCAGATCAGCTTGGCATACCATGGGTTACAGCTTCATTCAACCAGAATCAAGTCAATGCCGATTGGTGGGTGGATCTGGACCTGAATGCCAAGGGCGTGTTTCCGATGACGCGAGAGGCGTACGACAACAAGTGCGCGGTAGGCTATTGCAGCCCGTTCGGAGCGCTGCATATGGCGTATGTGCTTGGCGCGACAAGGATCTACCTCGTTGGCATTGACTTCTGCCTGGCGCCAAATGGAAAGAAGTACGCGGGAAGCAGGCCGGAGCAAAGCGGTGACAGTTGGTATTTGGACAGCGGCAACAATCGCTATGTCCAGACGCTGAGCTGGTTTAGCCTGGCATTTGTGGCACTCAGGGACGCAGGATGCGAGGTCTACGACCTGAGCCGGTTCGGCCAGCTTCGAGACCTGGAGAAGGTGACGGAAAGCGAGGTTGTGTTCAAGGGTCCGAGAATGATCGATAAACGGCAGTCTCGCACGCCACAGGCGCCCGTACAGGCCGCAAAGGCACAAAAGATACCCAGACAACAGGCGCAGGATGAAAAGCCCGTACAGGCCGATTCTGGACCCGTGGGGGCGGTATCAACAGACAGCCTGCGGCAGGTGGAAAACGGCACCTGCGTGATTCTCGGCCCAGGACCTGGCGGGTGCAAGGTGGACAAGCAGGAGCTGTGGAAGATCGGACCTGTGTTTGCTGTCAACAGCGCGATTTTCCACGGTGATGCCGATTACTGCATCATAAGCCGCAAGCGACATATCAGCCGGAGCAGGCCACTGCTGAAACGCGTGATCGAGTTCGGCAAAAGCGGCGGATATGTGATTGCGCCAAAGGGTGTCGGGGTCGATCAATTCGATGGGGCAAAGAAATACGGCGGGTTCTGCCTGTTCGCAAGCGGGGCATCGATCAAGGCCAAGGGACACGATCCGAGACAGGGCTTCCACACGGATAGCGGGAGCGCGATCTTGGCCTTGCAAGTCGCGAGATGGATGGGATTCAGGAGTGCGTTGCTGGTCGGATTCGACTTCGAGCTGTTTGCAAATGGCAAACAGGCAGTTGGAGACGACAGGCCTGTCGGCAGGGGCAATCAGCAGGCGGTGGCCGAAATACTGCAGCACAAGAGGAAGAAGCTGGAGCAGTATTGCCGCACTGCGGACATCGATCTGTACAGCCCGTACTGGTCGAAGATAGCGGGTACGTCGACGGCAGACGTCAGCCCGCAGGAGCTGAAGCTGCCGGAGATCAAGAAATACTGGGAAGGCCAGCCGCTGCCTGAGCACAAGATCATCAGGCCCAGGAAGCCAGCAAGCTATATCGGCGGGAAGCTGAGCAAAAAGCAAAGGAGGGAAAGGGTCGAGCGCGTGAATGACGAACAGAAACGCGTGGCGCTGTTCGGGCCGAACAGAGAGTGTGCGGTGCAGCATGCGTTTGACGGAATCAGAATCGGACTTCAGAAGAACGGTGTGGAGGTCGTGGCATTTGATGGTGACCAGGGCCTCACTGGACGAGAGGATCAACTTGGGAATTTCGACGCCGCGTTCTTCTGCCCGCAGACGAGGTATCAGAAATTCGACATGGAGCATCCGACGCAGGAGGTGTTCGACAGCATCCATGCCAGCGGATGCGCGACGGTCATGGTCTTGGCCGATGAGCCGTACGAGACGGGATGGTACGACGCTGTGGCAGCAAGGGCTACGTTGCGGCTGACGAACGAGAAGAACTGCGTGAGCAGGTTTCCGAACACCATCTACTATCCTCTGACGGCCAATAGCGAGAAGCACAAGAAGCTGCAGGTCGGGAAGGAATACGCAAGCGACGTGTGCTTCATCGGCGGCATGGACCCGACGGGATTCAAGCGCAGAATCGAGTACTTTACGGAGCTGCGAGAGTTCCTGGACAAGCCTGGGACGACGCTCATAGGCTGGGATTTCCGCAGGCTTGGGTACGAGCATGCGAAGATCATACCGGGCAGGATTCCAAACGAGGAAGCGATCAAGTACTACTGCGGGGCGAAGATCAACATCAACATCCACCGGGATGATTGCACTGTACAAAAAAGCAGGTTCAACAAGACCGACCACGTGGGATCCCACGTAAATCCACGCTGCTTTGAACTGGTGGCCTGCAGGGCCTTTCAGCTGGTGGACAACACGAGGGCGGAACTGAAGCGCTGGTTCCCGGACATGCCGGTATTCGACTGTCCGAAAGCGCTGAAGGTCTTGATCGAACGCTATCTGCCGGACAATGAGGAGAGGCGGAGGCTGATACAGAGACAACGGCCGAAGTTCCACGAGAACATTTTGGAGGAGACGCTGCCGAAGGTCTGGGAAATGTGCAGCGATCTGCTGCAGGGAAGCGTGAGTGTCGTTGCCGGCCCGATTCGCGATGCGCAGCAGGCGAACATGATAGCGGCAACGGTGCCGCACGATATTCAGGAGCTTGTGCTGGTGGTGGAGGAGGGGACGGATATTGGCCACGACCTGTTTCCCAGGCTGAAGCGGGTGGAGGTCCCGGTTGGCTGCAGGAAGGGCGTGGCATGGAACGATGGATTCCAGGCTACGAGAGGCAAATACGTGCTCTTCTGCCCAGGCGATGTCAGGCTCGACCGCGGGGGCGTGAGAGCCTTGCGTGACAAACTGAGAGACAACAAGGACGTGGCGTTTGCCTACGGTCATCATGTTCTTGCCAATCGTGTTGTGTTCACGACCGAGATGGATCCGGAATGGACAATGCGCTTGAATCACATCGGCGAAGTGTTTCTGGTCAAGAGCGGGTGCTTTGTCGAGTTTGAAAATGTGGCGAGGTTCGCGGAGTGGCAATGGGTGAAAAGCATGATCGATGCTGGAGAAGTCGGGCGCATGATCAATGAGATCGTGTACGTGGCAGACAGGCCGATGGACAGCGATGCGGACAAGGCCGAGTTTGAAATCTGCCACAATCAGATGCGACGGAGAAACAGCGGTGTCCCGAAAATCAAGTTCGCCTAAGATCGCGGTCTATACGTGCGTGACCGGCGGCAAGGACGAGGTCCAGCCGCTGAGCAGTTACGAGGACGGCATCGACTACTTCATTTTCAGCGATCGAGACTGTGGTGGGATAAGCGACTTCCAGGCCTGGCGCAAAGTCGAGGTGCAGAGGACGATGAGCCGCGAGGCGAGGTGGCATAAGCTGCATCCGCACAAGATATTGCCGGAGTACGAGGTCAGCGTCTGGATCGATGGCAATATCGACATCAGGGTGCAGATCAAGCCTCTGATTAAGCGCTGGCTGAGGTATGCGAATATGGCGATGTTCGCGCATCCGGAAGGCCGCAAGTGCATCTACCAGGAATACAAGGCGTGCAAGCGGCTGAAGAAAGACGATCTCAAGACCATGGAGCAGCAGATCAAACGATACCGGGCCGACGGCTATCCGGAAGGAATCGGACTGTCGATGACGGGCGTGCTCGTGCGCAGGCACAATGAGCCGGACGTAAAGAAGGCGATGGAAGGCTGGTGGAAAGAAATCGAGAACGGCAGCATACGCGATCAGCTGTCGTTCAACTACGTGGCCTGGAAACAGAGGCTGAAGTATGTCGAGATTCAGGAGTATTTTCTGCAAAGGATATTCGACATCAAGCGGCATCTGATCGTCGCGACAAGGAGATAGGATGAAGCTGCACCTGTGCTGCGGGAACGTCTACCTGGATGGGTATGTGAACGTCGACATCTACATCGATGGCAAGACAAAGTACGCATGTCACAATCCGGAACTGGTGGAGCAGATGAAGACCACGCTAGGCAATTACTACAAGTTCGAGTTCGGCAACGTGCCGATGCGTCAGCTGAGACTTGTGGATCGACCGATGGATCTGAGGCTGTTCTTCCCGACCGAGGATGGACCGTACGAGCAGATTGTCATGGTTCAGGGCATCGAGCATTTCTTCAGGCACGAGGCGATCGACATCCTGAAGCGCTGCTGGGAGAACCTGATCGAGAAGGGGCAGCTGCTTCTGGACTTTCCGGACGTGCTGGCAAGCGCAAAGATGATTGAGGAAGGCAAGGATGAACTGGCGATGCGCTATGTCTACTGCAGCGGACGCGATCAATACTCGGTGCACAAGTGGGGCTGGACGTTCGAGATGATGGAAGAAGTGCTGAAGGCGATTGGCTTCAGCCAGATCGACAAATGGGAAGGTATCGAGCACCAGTATCCGACGATAGGCGTGAGGGCTGTCAGATGATACCGATGCTGATGTTCAGCAAGAACCGTCCGTTTTGGGTTTGGAATTACCTGGAGAGCCTGAGAGGGCAGCCGTTTGACGTCATGGTCCTGTATTCGGCATCGGACGAATACGTGGACAGCTACCGGGAGCTGGAGCAGAAGTACAAGCAGGCACTATTCATCGATCAGGACCGGGACCAGCCGGTCAAGAGTCTTGTCGACCACGTGCGCACCTGGGCGCATATCAATGGCGATGTCGGGATTCTGTCTGTGGACGATAACCTGTGCACGCGGGATGTGGACGAATGGGTCGTGCGCAGCTGCATCAAAGAGCATGAGACCTTTGGCTTCAGCCTCCGGCTGCAGAACGGCATCCGCGGCCAGGTACTCGAAAACGAGAGCGGGATCATCCGTTACAACCCAAGCCTGTTCGACCATCGTCACAGCTGGGGGTACTGCTGGGAGGTAAGCAGCACGGTCTATCGCATGAGCACGATCATCCAGGTCCTGAACCACTGCCCGATGGCCAGGACGCCGAACCAGATCGAGGTCGCTGGAATGCGGATGTTCAAAGACCAGGTCACGCGCATGGCCTGCTTTGAGCGGGCGCCGATGCTGAACGTCTTTGTCGACAGCCATAGGGCGGTGACGTTCAAGGACCATCTGACGGAAGAACGGGCGCAGGCGCTGTACCTTGAACGGCGCAGGCTTGATTTGAATACGTACGCGGCCAGGCGCGATGAGCTGAAGCGCTTGCATGTGAGCGAGGTACATCTATGCCCACAAGAGGAATAGTCTACAACGCCTGGGGCGAGAAGTCGCTGGCTGAGGCCAGGCGATCGGCGGCAAGCGCGAAGAAATACGGCTACCAGACGGTGCTGCTGACTGATGAGGAAGTGAGCTGGCCGGAATTCGATGTCGTGCATTATACGATGATCGATCGCCAGCGCGTGCATCTGAACAAGGCAAGCAACATCTACCGACTGGCGCCGTTTGATCTGACGTGCTTTCTCGACAGCGACACGATTGTCTGTGACGAACTGTGCTTCGGATTCAAAATGGCCGAACTGCATGGGATGGCGCTGACGATCGCACCGTTCTATGACCTGGCGAGCGTGCCTGGATGGCAGGATCACCAGGACTGGATTCAGTACAATACGGGCGTGATCTTCTTCGACCACAAGTACAGCGAGTGCGTGTTCAATAGATGGAAGGAACTGTGCGAGGAGCACGTTGGTGGCGAGACCAATGACCAGCCGCACCTGTCGAGGGCGATATTCGAGATGGAGTTCAATCCGTTCGTCCTGCCTGCGAGCTGGAATTTCAGGGACAAATGGCAGTATTGGCATGGAAGGATCAAAGTATGGCACAGCAGGAGAAAGCTGCCGAAGTCGATCGTCGCGCCAAGACCGATGAGGGGCAGCCGCGAGTAGTGCAGTTGATGAAGGCCTGCAAGTATCGGAAGGACATTCCGCAGTTACTGCGCGAGGCCGGATTGAATGGCAGGTTGATGGAAGTCGGGGTATGGAAGGGCGAGGGCCTGGCGTTGCTTGGCGCGGCTGAGGCTGATGAACTGATCGGAATCGACATCTTCGAAGACCTGCATTACAGCAGCGGAGACGAGAGGTGGAAGATGTGCTGCGATGTAATTGCCAAGATGAAAGAGACAACGCATGCGCGGTTGATCAAGGCCAGGAGCGACCAGGCGTGGATGGAGTTTGAAAGCCTGTCGTTTGACTTCATCTACATCGATGCCGATCACAGGTACGATGGCATCAAGAAGGACATTGCGCTGTACTGGCCACTGGTGAAGAAAGGCGGCATACTCGCCGGCCATGACTACAAAGTCAAGGGCACGTGCGGCGTGATCCAGGCCGTTAATGAGTTTGTAGACAGGCACGGCCTGCATGACTGCTTTCACGTGACGGAAGATCCTGTACGCGGGTGGACGAATCCAAGCTGGATGATATGGAAGGCCGATGATGAGACTGTTGTACAGCACGCTGACTGACTGCTATGTTCGCGAGGACGATCGAGACTTTGTGATCGACAAAGGCCAGGTGCCGAATGAAGATTGCATCTATGGCATTGCCAGGTACGAGGGGATGTACGTATTTGCCAAGCGCCAGGGTGAGAATCCGGAAGACCCGACGCTGCTGCTGTTCCTGGACAAGACCATGGCGCTGTGCAACAAGTTGACGATAGCTGCCTGCCAGGGAGCGCACCAGATCATCAGCTATGGGCCGTACATTCTGACTACCGCCAGCGTCAGCAATGAGATTGTGTTGACCGACGTTCAGAATGGAAAGCACGAGAAGATCAAGATCGACTTCGGAATTCCAGGCGGCAAAGCACAGGACGTGAACCACATCAACAGCATGTGCATTTGGGAGGAAGGGCTGTATGTGTACTGCCACAACCACGGGCCGAGCTTCATTGCCGTACTCGATTTACCAAGACTGCTTGCTGGAGAGATCAAGATCTGGCGAATATATCGCGACGTTGGAGATCGCGGGCATAACGTTCTTGTGCGCGGAAACGATATGTTTTCGCTCAGCAGTGGAACTGGTCAAATGGTGTGTCAGAAGAGGGATACAGGTGAGGTATATCGCAAGATAGATCTGGAGGGACGATACCTTCGCGGACTGGTCGAGTACAAGGACCATTTCTATGTTGGGGGGAGCCACAGGGGGAAGCGCAACGAGCGTAGTTGGCCCAGGCAGATTGCGATATTCAAGATCAGCTGCGACACGCTTGAGGTCGTGGACGCTATCAAGATTGAGGAGCGTGCAAACATCTTGGACATACTGATCGAGGACTGAGGAGGCCGGGCGATGGTGAACGAAAACAAAGGACAGGAGGTGCCCAAGTTCACGCCGATCATTTGCATTGACTTCGACGGCGTGATCCATAGCTACACCAGCGGATGGCAGGGACCGCGGACGATACCAGATATTCCGGTTGCTGGCGCACTCGAATGGCTTGCTATGCTTGCAAGATCGCCATATGTGCAGCCAGCGATCTATAGCAGCAGAAGCAAGTTCTTGTTTGGGCGCTGGGCCATGAGGACCTGGTTGCTCAAGTGGTACTGCGACTATGCGTGTGAATACGACGAGACGCCAGAGTGGTGGCGTAGCATCATCGCCGAGACGGCCTTTGCCGATCAGTGGACGGATGAGGTTCGGTATGCTGCAAGGCTGATCGTGGACAAGATCCAATTCCCGCGTGCGAAACCACCAGCTTTCTACTCACTGGATGATCGCTGCCAGATGTTCACTGGTCAATTTCCAGAAATTGAAAAGATGCTGGCGTTCAAGCCTTGGTATAAAAAGGACTGACGATGGTACAGGTGAACAGTTTGAATGTGCTGGAGCTGGTGAAAAAGCTGGAGAAAGGGAAGCCGTTTACGTTTGTCCGGTACGGAGACGGCGAGTGGCGGTGCATTCTTGGATACGGCGGAAAGAACTGTGATGGCCACCAGTACATGCCGGAGTTGAAGCTGGCGCTTGAAGAGGCTGTATGCAGCGACGATGGCGTGATCTGGGGCATGCAGCGCAAGGCCGTGAAGGATCTGAATGTTGCACTGATGGATTACCTTGCAGTGAACAAGATCGACAGGGCGTGGTACGACAGCGACTGCCTGCATAAGGCGAATATCAAGGGCAGGCTGTGGCCGTTCGTCAAGGCGCTGAAAACCAAGCGCGTGCTCGTGGTCGGGCCGATGCATCTTGGAACCAGCAGCCTGGAGTTCGAGCAGCTGATTGACGTGCCGAAGGTCGACTGCTTCAAGAAGGTCGATGGCGTGTTCAAGCGAGTACTGGATGCGTGCAAGTGGTGCGAGGTGATCCTGTTCAGCAGCAGCATGATGACCAATGTCCTGCAGCACAGGCTGTGGCCGCTGATTGGTGACAAGATCACGATGATCGACTGCGGCAGCATGTGGGACGGCTACGCAGGATTCAAAAGCCGGGGCATGTTCCGCGATCCCAATATGGATTGGGATAAGCTGAAGCTGGTCAACATGTTCGGAGAGCAAGGATGAAGATCAACGTCGGATGCGGAAACAGGCCGATTGCTGGCTTTATGAACGTCGACATCAGACCGACCGACGCAGCTGATCTGGTGGCTGACTGCAGTGATGTGCTGGGATTTGTACAGAAGGGCAGTGCGAGCGCGATCTTCGGCTATGCTTTCCTGGAACACCTGACGGACAGCAAAGCCGTTGGTTTTGTCGGCAGCTGCTATCAGGCTCTGGGCGCGTGTGGGAGACTGGTGCTTGCCGGAATTCCGAACTTCAAGCACGTGGCAGCGCTATATCTCGGCGGCATGATGCCACTACAGAACGTATTCCTGGCCACGCACGGGCTGGCCAAGAAGCACATGCGCTACTCAGATCAGCAGCTACACAAGGCGCTGTACGACGCGACCAAGCTCAGGAATCTGATGGAGATTCAGCCGTGGTTCAAGGTCGAGGTGTTCGAGCACGGCTATCCAACGGATGTAGAACCAATCAGTCTTGGCGTGATCGCGTGGAAGGGTAAGCAGGATGCGAGATTCGGTCTCGCAGACTTTGGACACGATGAGGTGATTGTCAATCCGGAGGTCGTGCAATGCTGAGCGCAGTGGATCTTGGATGCAAAAACGGCAACGCGATGGATATGGCGTGCAAGCAGTTTGGCTACTCGCCTGAGGCCTGTCTGGCAATAGACTGCAAGCGTGAGTACGAGCAGACCATTCAGCACAAGGGCTATCATTTTCTCTGCTGCCCGGTGGATGGACAGACGGATCTGATCGAAGCCAGCACGTACCTGGCGTTCCATTTTCTGGAGCATGTTCCGAGCGTCGATGACGCAAGACAGATTGTCGAGAACATGATGCGTGCGTCGACGAACATGGTCTGGATCAGGATACCGAACTTCAGCGATGACGAGCTGCGGCTGGTGGAGTTCGGGCTGCGGTTCGCCTGGACGAAATGGACCGGACACACGGCGCCGGTATTGGTCGATGACGTACTGCGTGCGATGAAAAAGAGCGGGGTTCAGCACAAGGTCGAAATCAGCAAGCTGAAGCCGATCATGAACACAGCACATGCGGAGGTCGTATTCGAGGATGCGCCGATCGATACCGTGTTCCACGATCCGGCGAATGGGCCGAAGCAAGATGGTGAGTTTCTACCGCCGCTGGCTGGTGAATTCGAAATCAAAGCGAGGATACTATGAACCACAAAGACAACCTGCAGAAGCTGGCCGAGCACAAGATAGACGACGGTCTGTTCATCGACACCAACATCCCATACGAGCCTGGAGGCGAGGTCGGCCAGGCATACAATCGATACATGGAGAACGCAGACGATTGGGTGCTGTTCCTGGATCAGGATGTATTTCTCTGCAATCCGAATTGGTACGAGATCTGCCTGGACGCAATAAGGTTCCATGGCAACGAGGCTGGATGGATAACGTGCTGGACGAATAGGATCGGACGCACAGAGCAGAAGCATCCGGATGCGCCTGAGTCGAATGACATCGAAGAACACCGGCAGTTCGCGAAGAAGCTGTGGGACGAGAACGGCGTGCAGGTGACGGACATCACGGATATGGGGAAGGATCTGGGCAGCGGGTTCTTCATGCTGACGAATAAGATGGTCTGGCGCAAGGTCGGCGGGTTCAAGGATGGCTTCCTGGGTGTGGATAACGACTATCATGTGCGGATCCGCAACCACGGCTTCAAAATGCTCAGACTGGACGGGTTGTACGTCTATCATCACTACAGCCGGGAATGGTTCTGGTAAGTGCTTGTTGAAAACGGTCCTGGTGAAAAATACAATACGGCTATAGCGAAGGAGACACCATGGACCTGCAGACCTTGACTGATTTCCTGGCTTCAAACGGCGGATGGGGGCTGTCTGCAATTCTCATGTTGGTAATCTACTGGCTTTGGCGCGACAAGAAGCAATACATGAAGGACGTGTCGAATCTGCTGGAAAACAGGCACAATCAGTTCATCGACATCCTGAGCGAAAACCTCAAATTGCAGCAATCGAATCTCGATATACAGCAGCGGGTCGAGCCGCTTCTGACGAGGGTAGAGAAGGCTGTAGAGATTTGCGAAAGGACAGGCCGACCATGAATCTCAAAGAGATGCAGCAGAGGGAAATGGATGCGGCACAGGCCTACATCAAGACGAGCAGGACGCTGAGAATCGCGGCAAGGCCGAGTGGGATTTTCCTGATTATAGACAGCAATCAGGAATTTCGTGATTTTCTACAAGTCGTGGTCCTGAGTGCCGGCCGGCGCGTAATGAGCTTTCCCGGTATGGCCGATGCGATGAAGTACTTGCAGGTAACAGATCCGAAGGACGTCAGCTGCATCCTGGTCGAAATGAGCACCGTCGGCAACGGCGCACGGAGCTTTCGCGAGTGGATCCACAGCGAGCTGTCGAACGTGCCGTTCTTTTTCTACGTGCGCGAAGAGGAACAGCGGGAGAAGGCGGCAAATGACACCGGGACTCTGGACTTCTGGTTCAACTCGAACAGGCCGAAGAAGATCCGTGAGATCATGGGCAACCTGGCCTTGAATGGAAACGTGGCAATGGCATAGCGATTCGCAAGGCAGGGAAGATGAAAGGCGAGGCATGAAATACGACGCCTGCTTTCGGGACGGCAAATTCATCCAAGCCAAGCCGCACGGTATCAAGTGGATGCCGGGCGTCCTTGCAGATTTCGAGATCGTCACGACCGAGGACCTGCAGCCGGAAGAGGACGACCGTCAGGTCCATGTGGGGCGCTACGTTGTGCAGGCCAGCGCAATCAACCGCGCCCTGGTCACGGACACGGAAGCGCTTGACCTGCAGGACGTGGGCGAGGCCGCACTGGAAAAAGAAGCCCGCAGGCGCGGACTGATTCAGGAACAACTGGAACCGTAAACAATGGCAGACGACCGTATCGCAGGCAACCCAGCAGCCGTCACGGTAACCGGGAACGTGATTTCCTGGGCCGAGGGCGATTGGCGGCGCGGTGTCTGGGAGGAGCTTTTCGAGGTTGGCGATTATGTCGCCAACGTGACCGATTCGTCCAGCCAGCAGATTACAGCCATCGGCGGCGAGCAGTCGGACGGGTCTTTCGAGATTACGGTATCCGACGCCAGCGGCTGGAGCACGGACGACGAATGCACGCCCCAACGCCAGAGTACAATCTATCAGTACAACACGCCGACGTTGGCGAAAGCAGGATGCAGCGCAGGCGATAGCATTTTGCTGTGGTATTCAGACCAGAGCCGGTCAACCGATTGGCTAAACGAGAAAATGAACGACATCGGCGCGGACGCCGGCCCGAAGTGCAATTTGTACGGCATGGCCATGGACGTCACCATGCAGGATGATTCATACGGTATGGTGGACTGCCGTGGCGATCTTGACGGCGCCAGTTTGGAAATCAAAGGCGTGGGTATTGTCGGCACAAATGACGCTGGGGCGCCGACACAACTCACCTTCTCCAACGGGACGCTTGTTGTGGATATGTGTTACTTCCAGGGCGGGAATTACTGCCTGTATGTAAACACGACCGGATCACTCACGGTTCGCAACACGGTTTTGTGCAACACGAAGAGCTACAACCTACGGGTTGACGGCGGAGCAAATGCGCAATTCGATCACTGCACCTTTGCCAGGGCGAACCCGCAAAACATCAACGTGGGAAACGAAACTGCGACGTTCAGGAACTGCGTAGCTTTCAGCGGCGGCAGCGACGCCTGGGTCAATCACGGCAACGCAACCGGCTACAACAACGCAGCCGATGATACGTCTTGCACTAACGGCAACTGGTCGACCGGATCTGGTAATTTGCCAAGTCAGACGCGCGACGATTTGTCCTGGCACCGCGATAACGCGAACGGCAACTACTATCCCATTTTCGGGATCACCGAAGACAGCAGCCTGTACCACGCGGGCATGGACGCAAGCTGTGATTACGATTACTTTGGCAAGCCACGCCACGCAACCACGCCGAGTATCGGCGCGGTAGAAGGCAGCAACCTAATAGATACCGGCGGCGGATCTGGTCCATTAGTTGGGCCATTTGGATAGGACAGGAGCAAGACGATGCCAGTTCCATATCTTGGCAACATAAACGAAAATGACACAATCGAAGTCCCATTTAACACCTTCGATTCTGATGGTGCATCCTGTACGATTACGGATTTCGCAAATACGGACGTTCACATCCATAAAGATGGCGGTTTGACGCAGAGAAATAACGCAGCCGGAGTAACTGTGTCTATTGATTATGATGGCATTACCGGGAATCACCTAGTCGTAATTGATACCTCTGATGATACAGTTGCCGATTTTTGGGTTACTGGATCAAATTATGCTGTCCGAATCGAAGGCGTGACGATTAACGGGCAGACCGTCAATGCGTGGATAGGTTCATTCTCCATTGAGAACCGATACATGCGCGGCACGAATAGCGCGGCTCTTGCGGCCACGGCAGCGCTAGAAGCATCCCTATCCGACGGGTCAATCACGCTGCACAGCGACTACGACGCGGCCAAGACGGCGGCAGCTGCAGGCGCACAGATGGACTTGGTCAATGCGCCGAACAACACGGCGCTCACGGCCATTGGAACAAAGCTGGAAGCGATGATGCTGGACGAGGGTGATGCCACGGCGTTGCTCGCTGCGATTTCGGCCAAGGTTGAAGAGTTCCTGATCAATGAGGGAGATGCGACTGCAACGCTGGCAGCGATCGCAAGTGCGGTCAATTCTGCGGTTGTGGCAGGCACGGTTGGAACGAATGTCGCGGCCATTCTTGAGGACACGGGAACGACTGTTCCTGGGCTGATCGCGGCATTGAACAACGTATCCTCCGCAGATGTGCTGGCGCAGTGCTCGTCAGCTTTGAATACGTACGACGGGCCGACAAATGCCGAGATGGAGGCAAGGACATTGGTAGCTGCCTCCTACGCGACGGCCGCGAATCAGACCACAATCCAGAAACGGACGGAGATGGATATTGCCGTGGATAGAACGCAGACACCATGGCAGGCTGTGTATTACGAACGCGGAACGGATGTGGAGCTGTTCAGAAAAGATCTGACGCAGCCAGATGGAAGCAATGTGACGGCCGAGACGCATAGGATTGGCGGCTACAGAGGACCATGATGAGCGCATCATATGGCATGCTGACTGGCTTCGGTCCAGTAACAGAAGAAAGCGGATCGCCATCTGGCATCAGCACGCCCGTATTTATGGTCACGGACCAGAAGGACGGAACTGGCGCAACTGTACTGCTGACCGATTGCGAAAGCGGCAGCACGAATACATTCAAGTCATTCAATACCGCGACGGAGGAATACAGTTCAGAGACCAGTATCACGAAGAACGTCTCGCTGGATGCGGCGCTGTCAAACGGAACCTACTGGGGGATTGTCACCAGCACAAAGAACAGCGAGACGGCAGTGGGCCTGGCATGGTTCAAGGTCACTGCCAGCGGAACGAGGTATATCTATGGCGGCGTTCTTGGACGAGACCTGGCTGCGGTGACATTGCTGGAAAGCGCGAGTCCGCCTAGCTTCAATGACGTAGGAGAAGAGGAGTTCGTCGAGACCTATATTGAGGTGAGCGGATTGTTGGACACGCAGAACGTCAGCCTCAGACGTGCTGGAAATCAGGGTAGAGTCGAGTACGTGGATGCGGTGTTCAAGACCCTGTACCAGCTGAGCGCACCGTATCCGGATGAGATCACGATCAACAGCATGCGATATAGAGTGACGGAGTGCTTGCCGATTTTCGAAGCAGCCGAGACAAGATGGCATTGGTTTTTGATGGCTGCTGGAGACAGGCAGAGCTGATGGCCAAGATGCGAAACAACCTGGATAGGCAGATGACAGACTTCTGGGCCAGGCGCCAGAGGGCGTACATGGCAATGCTGCTGGAGGCCGCGGACGACATCGCGGCAAGGGTACGCGAAGGATACAGCGGTATTACCAGAATGGGAGTCGATACCGGTGGATGGAGAGAAGGCAAGGCACCTGTCGATCATGGCCATCTGCGCCAGAGCGTGCGCGTGGACGCCACGAGGCTGGCCTATTTTACGATGGTCATTCTGCTGGGCAAGGAATACGCGGCGTACGTAGAGTTCGGTACGAGCGAGGTGCCTGGCAGGCCGTTCCTGCGCGAGGCGATCAGGATCGAGGCACCATGGGCGCGTAGTCGCGTGCGGAGGATCGAGTAATGCTGCACACGATCGAAGGCACGCTCGTGATTCTGAAAGCTGACGTGGCGCTGACGGCTGTCGTGCCTGCGAAGGCCATCGTCAACCGTGCGGGGAACAATACCAGGCTGAGGACCTATCCGCGGGTGATGATCAGCCAGGGAATTCAGACGCTCGACTATGAGCTGGACAGCAAAGACATCAATGACGACCGGCTGCAGATCAGCGCATTCAGCAGGGCGACTTCGCTGGAGGCAGAGCAGGTGGCGGATTTGGTCTACGACGCGCTTAGAGGACAGAAGCCTTCTGCCGACGATGGAGTGACGTACCTGATGAGGTTGGTGAACAGGATTTCGGTGGACAGCGACACGGAGTTCGCGGTTCATCTTGACTACAGGCTGCTCGCAGCAAGATAAAGGAGAGAGTTATGGGAACAGAAAGTATGTTTGTTGGGAAGTGCCGAATGTGGGTTGCAGAGCTGAGCGGGTCTCCGGTGACCGCAGTTGCTGCGCCGACAACGGCCAATGGCGGTCGCGATCTTGGTCCTGCCCGTGGTGCGGCGGTGACGATCAACATCGAGACCATCCAGTACAAGGAAGGCGCGAACATCATTGAGGAGCGGATCATCACGAAGGAATTCGGCCTGCGGTGTTCGGTCGGCGAGAAGACGCAGAAGAACCTGTCGGTGCTGCTGCAGGTGGACGAGCCGGCTACTGCCGATGGTGATGTGAACATTGGCTCTTCGCTGGTGTTCAAGTACTACACGGTCGGGCTGGAGCACGAGCGGCCTGACGGGAAGTACTGGCATGCGTTCGTGTGGAAAGGCCGCGTGTCTCCGACTGGTGACGCTGAAATCCCGAACGATGACTTCAGCGATACCGACATCGAGGTCACGGCGCTTGAGTACACGGCGAACAGCGGCAATGAGTTTGGCAAGATCAAGATCGAGGTCAGTGCTTGGACGTGATGCCAAACGCGACAAGCGTAGCAAATAAGGCCGGGGCAGGGGGTGCGTGCCTCCTGCCCTGAGGCCTACCGGGCGGAGTTGTAAGAAAGGGTAGCCATGGACAAGCGGCTGTGTGAGTTTCTGGGCAACGAGAAAATCCCCATAGCTGAAGACGTGGAGCTGTACGTGTCGCCAATCACCATGCGCGGCATCATGTACGTCGAGCACGTCACGGGAAAGAGCTTCTTGACGATGAGCACGGAGATGGAGCAAGCAACAAAAGACGGTGGATTTCCGGACATCAAGTTCGCCGAGGTCCAGCGGATACTGGCGGCGCTGGTAATCCAGCACGATTCGAAGGAAGCGCAACAGACGTACATGGATCCGAAGGTGCTCAACAAGAGGCTGAACAGCGTACGATCCGAACTGATGGATGTGATGAAGCCCAACCTGCTGCGTCGATACCTGGCGATGCTCATGGCGTGCTTCCAGGTGGAGGCCACGCCGGAACAGCTGCGGGGTTTTATCAAAGCAGTGGGACTGGTGGTGGCGGATGGGCCGACGGAGGACAAGAACCCGTCGAAGACGAAGACGAAGGAATCGAATGGTCAAGATTCTGCCACACCTTCTGCAAAGAATACAGCTGGTCAGTAGAAGAGATCAGCTGGATGCGCCTTGGCACACTTGTCTCGCTGCTGCACGAAATCAACTGGGACAGGTACATGACGATCAAGGCCATGAAGAAGGCTCGCAAGGGAAGTAAGCGTGGCGCGGAGACCGGCGAGCACAGATGGTCGGCTGACGATCCGGAAGATAAGGTCATGCGGTTCGCGAGCTTGATCAACAGGAGGTAAGATGACTGAAGAAAGTCTTGCGGGCGAAATCACGCTGAATCCAGCACCGGCATTGAATGCCATGCGAACGGTGTCCAATGCTGCAAAGCAATTCACGACCGGAATGACGCGGCGGATGACGGCTGCGGCGAACTCGCTGAAGCAGATTGGAAGAAGCATTGGCCTGATCGGCGGAGCAATGGCTGGCGCGGCAACGCTGGTAGCCAGGAGCAGCTTCGATATACAGCGCAGTCTGGGACAGCTGAAAAGCCTGTACATAGATCTTGGACAGGAAGGCGCGAGAGCGGCGGCGAAAGAAATTCAAGAAGCGGCGTTGGAAATGAGCAGCACCTTTGCCGGTGTTGGCGCGAAAGAGATCATCGACGGCGCGTATTCGATCAGATCGGCAATGTCAGACCTAAGCTCGACTGCGGTCGCCGACCTGGCAAAGATGAGCGCGACCGTGGCCAAGGCGACAAAGGCAAGCTCTGACCAGATCGCAGATCTCTATACTACGGTTCAGGCTACCTTTGGACGCGGCATAGATGCGCAGGAATTCGGCGATCAGTTTGCTGGCGTCATCGCGCAGGGAGTAAAGCAGTTCAAGCTGGATGGTCCGAAGATCCAGGCTTTTTGGGAAAACGCCGGAGCGACGGCGTTTGGAGTAGGAAGAAGGTTTGAGGAAGTCATTGCAATCGCTGGCGTGCTTGGACAGCAGATCGGCGGAGCTGAAGCTGGTACTGCGCTGCGTACTCTCGACTTGCAGGCAGGTAATGTCGAAAAGAAATTCAAACAGCTGGCAAAGACGAACAAGGCCTTTGCAGGTCTGACGTTTGTTGGCGAAGGTGGCAGGATCAAAGAAATGCCGGCTCTGATTGGTGAGGTTGAGAAGGCTGTAAAAGCCGCAAGAGAAGGTTATGCCGGCGCTAAAGGCGATCAGGCAGAGCTGATTCTGCTGACCGAGTTGTTTGGCGTCAAAGGAAGAAAGGTATTCGACATCCTGCGTACGCAGTTGGATGCGGTGACAAGCGGAGAGAAGTCACTTATCAAGGCAAGAGAGGATGGAATCAAAACTGCAGAAGAGATGGCGAAGATCATGGACGAGATGTTCGGCCCGCAGGTTCAGCTTGCGATGCAGAAGGTCGGCAACATCATTGACAGGATAAGCCTGGCTATGGGAGAGATGCTTGCGCCAGGCGTGAAGCAAATAAATCAGTTTCTGACCGGAATCGAGAAGTGGGTCAAAGAGAACGAAGGTGCGGCGAAAAGCATCGGAATTATCGTGACCGCAGTCGGTGCTCTTGGAGCTGCACTGGTCGGCGTCGGGACAACGCTCTTTGTCCTTGGCGTGGCACTAAGCGGATTCTCGACAGCGATTGCAGCGATTGGAGGCGCGATCGCGCTTGTCATCAGTCCGCTTGGGATCATGGTCGCGGGCCTGGTGGCGGCGGGCACGCTGCTGGCAAGGATTCCTGCTGTAACCGATACCGTCAGCGGTGCGTTCAAGACCATGGGTGACGCGATCAAGGAGGCGTTTGGAGGGATTGCAGATGCGTTTGTTGCCGGCGATTTGGAACTGGCGTTTCAGGTGGCCACAAGCGGCCTGAGGCTGGTCTGGGCCAAGGCCATTGCTTACCTGAAAAGCCAGTGGGAGATCTTCACCTTTCAGTGCTCTGAGCTGTTCAGAACTGCCGTGGAGGATGTTGCGGGGCTGCTGATAGATTTGAAGGCATCCTTCCTTGGCATCTGGCAGGATGTGGGCAATTCGGTAGAAGACGTATGGATCGACATCGCGGCCAGCTTCCAGAGCATATGGGAGAGGGCGATGGGTGCGGTGGCCAAGTTCATTCTGAATATCTGGCAGGGAATTCAGGAAGAATTCCTCGATGTTCAATATGCGCTGCATCTGATTGACACCGATGAGTACCAGCGTGACCTACAGAAGCTGAGGTCTGCGCAGGAGCAGAGCCAGAGATTTCTTGAATCAGACAAGCAAGCCAGGCTGGATGCGATCGAAAAGGAAGCTGTGGCCAGGCAGCAGGCACGAGCGGCAGAGCACAAGGACACGCTGGATCGGCTGGAAAAAGAACGGGTTGCTACGATCGCCGCACTACGCGGCACAGAAGGTGGCACAGGCAGAAGGGCTGAACATCTGGCGCGGTTGCGTGAGATCGAGGCAGAGACGAATCTTGCCAAGGGCCAGTACCAGGCGGCACTGGATGCGTCAAAAGAACAGCGGCGCCAGGCTGAGGAAGCTGCAAAAGCAACCGATAAGTCGAAAAAGAATCTCACTGCTGGCGGCAAGCAGGTAGATAAGGACTTCAAAAAAGCCGAAGCGACGACTAGAGTGATGGCGAATGCCCTTAAAGAAGTGTGTCCTGCGAAGGAATTGGAAAAGACTCTAGTCACGGCGCGTGGAGGACTGAAGCAAGTGGGCGCAGGCTTCGCATTTCCGAAATTGACGGAAGATCAGGCGAAGGCAGTACAGGCCGGAACAGCGGTTCCGGCTGCGACACAAGCTGCTGCACGTGTGGTGCAGGCTGGAGTAAGCGCGGCAAAAGCTGGGGAAGCGCAGGCAGAGGCAGAAAAAACCGCAGCATACGTACGTGCGTCTGGTGCAGTTTCACCTGCAGGTCCGACTGCCGCAGAAGCCGACGTAGTAAGGACAACGATCGAGGCCATTGATCTGACAAGCCAGGTAGCGCAGCTGAATGTAGAAGGAATGAATCAGATGCGCGAATACGTTACGAGGCTGAAGGGAGACGTAGGCAATCTGAGCAACACGGTTGAGACTATCGCAACGGAGACTCGGAGCCAGTAGGGAGCGGCAATGGCGCATACAGTCAAGTGGCAAAGGATCGGCGGCAGCCAGGTGAACATCGGACATGTGGACCAGAAGGGCTTCGCGAATCCGATTGATAGCGATGGCCTGAGACGGTGGTCGATAGACTTGATCCTGGCCAAACCGAGCAGGGGCGGGTACGAGGCGCAGATAGAGAACCTGCTGACCAACTTGCGCTTCAGGCCGATGGTGGTCAAGACCACGAATTTCGGACGCAAGTACATCGTGCCCAACGGAAGCCAGGGGAACTTGACGACCGAGACCGATACGCTGACGACGGTCTATCCTGAGTCGATAGATGTCAATGTCGGTGGGGATGGGAAAAGCGCTATGGCGACGGTGACGTTTGTGAAGGCACTGACCTGATGGCGACAAGAATCTATCCGAGCGCGAACCATATCACGATCCAGACCATGCGCTGGACCTATAACCAGAAGGCGGTCTTCACCTTCCAGGCGGCGTACGACACGTTTGACGGAACGCTACTGGACGAAGAGGGACAGGTTGAAGACAATCCGCACATGTTCGAGCTGGAGGAAGAGATCGAATGCACGGTATGCAAGCGCACATTCAGGGGCAAGATCTACATCATTCCGGAAAATCTTGGCGGCGAGCAGGTGACGTACACCGCATACGACTTCCTGCACGAGCTTGAGCGAGAGAATCACGATCGGCAGATTGATGCCTACAACGTGCCGGCGGCGAATGTCATCGACAAGAGCACGCAGAAGCGAAACATCAGGCAGATTCTGGAGCGCGAGTTCGCGGATGCTGACTTCACGTTTGACTGGGATGAGCTGAACCAGGTCGAAGGCAAGTATCCGTACGAATTCCAGCCTCCGAACTACAAGCCGGGCGGCAAGAACCAGCTGCAGGTCGTGCGCGAGGTCCTGGCGTTCAACCCGGCGCTGGTATTCTACGGGCATGTGAGCAACAGCGGTGACAAGGTGATCAAGATCCTGAATGCAGCCGAGTTCAGCAACACGACTTTCGAGGTAGACTTCAGAGGCTATGCCGATAACAAGAGCGTGCAGATCACGACCGACAGCAGTCAGAAATACAACAAGGTCAAGATCAAGGCCTGGGGCGAGGTGCACGAACGTACTGAGAGTCCGGAAAAGATCTGGCGACAGGTCGTGCGCCAGACTGACGTCGATGCAGGCGACTATCCGTCTGCGGACCTTGGGCTGGACAAAAGGCCGGGGTTGATCGATAACGAAGATCCGGGAGTTGCGTACGATCCCCAGACGCAGGCCGAGCGGTATGCGAAGTACAAACTGCAGTACAGGATCTTCCCGCACCTGCTGCGCAAGATCGGCGAGCGCGATACGACCGACGATGATCCGGATGACATCGAGCTGAACGACGATGGCAAGGTCGACATCATTGGCGACATGGGGAAGGTGCTGGTCATCCGCGGGCCGGCGTATGAGTTCTACCGAGCCGACTTTCATCAGCGTGCGTACAACACGGAATGGGATGAAGACAAGGAGGTCGATAATAGCACGCCGCACTACATTGACGCCACGAAAGTTCTGAGGCCGAAGCTGGAGACCGTGCCCGACCCGGATAACGAAGGCCAGACCAAGACGCAGAACGTGATCGTAGACTACGGCGAGGCCAGCAAGTTCACGAACGTCGAGATCGACGACGATCAGTACTGCGTATTCTGGACCAAGCAGCCGATGGCTGTCAGGCAGGTGATCGAGCCAAACCGCACAAGGCGCAACTACAAGCTGACGCTGTATCGGGAGATTGGCCACGAAAAAGGCGGCAGCGCAGATCCGACTGACAGCGACGATGTTCTCCGCGTGACATATCCTGCGATCACAAGTGAGCTTGAGTATGAGCTGGAGGCCAAGGACGGAAAAGGTACTGGCACGAAGGAAATCTTCGTCAATTACGTGAAGTATTACGGATTGAATGAAGACGGCGAAGAGGCGCTGATCTGGGACGATACGGAGGACATGGAAGTCCTGGCGCAGATGTACCGCGACTTCTACTGTCGGGCGAAGGTCAGCGGCAGCTTCGAATGGATGCAGACGAGCTGGACGAGGCGATTGCCGTTCTGGCTGGGATGGAACGTGGGCGTGGCAGACGGCGCGGTGAAGAGCATCGATCTGGCAAAGGTCCTGACCGATCACACGGTTGAGGTGACGATGGAAAGCCACCATTTCGGTGCGCAGGATAATCAGTGGAACCAGAACATCAGCAAGCCGGCGAGCCTGAACAGCGACAACAAGAAAGGCACAGGCGCTGGCGCGAGCACGGCCATGAGCAGCGGCGAGGATCGCAAGACAAGCGCACAGGCCGAGCAGGGAGTGACGGCACAACTGAGCCAGGCTTCCGAGAAGAACTCTGTTATCACTGGCGGCAAGCCACTTGTCGTGGATACGAGCGCGGAAAGCAGTGGAGTCAAAGACGGTGTTGTCCAGGCCAGGAAGCCGAACGAGGACAACAGCGAACTTGCGTTCAATGTTCCATATCAAGGCATAGGAAGCGCGGACGAGGACAGCCAGCCTGGAATGCTGGACTTTAGCTATGATCCGTTCATTGCCAAGGTAAGCGCAGCGGTCGAGCCTGGAGATACGGTCGGAACCGAAGATGGTGAGGACCTGTACGTCAAGGACAAGACTGGCTTCACAGTTCTCGCGTACATGGGAACGGATAAGGACAGTGATCACATTGCGATGATCATCCGGACGGCCGGAGGCGGAGTTCCGCAACTGTATGTGATCAGCTACACGACGAGCCAGTATGTCTATGCATACAAATCAAAAGCCGATGGAACTGCAAGTGGCGACCTGGTTCAATTCGTGAGAGTCACGTGATGGGATATTATACCGACTGGGAAAATACTGTGCGGCTGCCGACGCTGATCGAGGACGATCTTGCGATCCCGGTCAAGGTCGGGGACGTGACAACGCTGTACAGGCTCTATCCAGCCATAGGATATGGAGGGACAAAAGGAATCGCTGTCAAGGTTGAAGAGTCCGATCTGCTTGGATTCATGAATGTATTTTTAGATGCGACCGAAGCAGACAGTCAGTACATTGTCGAGGCCAAAGTGATTCCGACAGAGACCTATCCGATCGACAAGGCGCCGTTCAGAGTCAATTGGGCGCCTAATTATGACTTTGTGATAAATGATCTGTCGAGTCACCCTGGAACGCTGTACAACTGCATTGACGATTTAAGAAGAAGCAATGGAGGAACGAACAAGATAGGAAACAGCACGCCATGGTCTGATGGTGTAAGTGACTCGGCCGCAAATTTCTGTCTTGTTGGAAGCAGTCCTTTCGATGAGACCCCTACGCTATATGACTACCTGAGCACGCATCCAAGCGTGAGGTTCACAAGCGATAAGGGGCAGACCTGGACGGAACACAGCATAAGCGGACTGCCTGAATCAGGGTACAACACGTACTTCTATGGAACAATCTCTGACTACTGTGGCGTGGATATGCGAGGGTCTGATCTGAAGTACTATGCAAGCGTGCTGGTCAGATACTATTCAAGCGATTACGGAGCGAACTGCAATTACTCCGTCGACATCATAAGCGCAGATACGCCTGATGGGACGTGGACGAGCCTGGCTCACAGTGCGATCTTGTCTGAGCTGAGCAGTAATAGGCCGGACTGGTATGGTGACTATGGACAAAATGAAAGGTACAACATCCATGGTTGGGGCGTGAGCAAAAGCGGACAGGTGTTAACGGCAGGCGTGACGCTATGGTGGCATGGATCAAATGCGGGAACCGATCTTGACAAACTTATCTACGGCATTCTGCAGAGCAGCAATGGCGGCAGCAGCTGGTCGCTGACTACAATCGGCGAAGCTGACGAGGATGAAGATGGCAATCCGACAACGCAAACAGGAGTTCGTATCATTCAATGGAAATCACATTGGCCGCAGGCGGATAGCACTGTATATGCCTATCTGAGGACGACAGCCGTAGTCGGTGGTGCTGCCGGGAGATACTTCGTCACAAACAGTAGTATCGCAGACAAGACAAGTGACTGGGGCTCATACGGATGGATCGGTGGACCGCTTGCCCTGAAGGACAGGGTGTGGATTTCCGTATATAATGCATCGAATTCCGCGCAGCTACAATACAGCGATGATGCTGGCTTGAGCTGGACTGTGAAATGGACAAACAGCGGAATGACTGGAAACAAACGCACGCTGTTTGCAGACCAGATGGACCGCATCATTCAGGTCCGTCCAGATTTGCCAGCAGGGGTTGACGCTCGCATGTGGGACAAGAACGGCGATGGCAGCAGCTGGTATTTTCATGCTGATATCGCATGCCCATTTGTCTATCAGTCGAACATTCCGCATTGGTGGCCGTGGGAAGGTTACACGCCAAGCTAAGGAGAACGAGATGGAATTTGAACAACTACTGACGCCGGAAGGACTGAGCGCTGGCGCGGTGATTCTGCTGTGCCTGATTCTGATTCTCAAGGCACTGCTGCAGGCGTTCGCATGCGACAAGACCAAGAAGCGCTTTGCGAAGTTCCTGCCGTATGCGCTGCAGTCATTCAGCTGGGTTGAAAAGACGGTGCCGGATAATTACGGTAAGGGCAAGAAGGACCCGGCCCATGCCAGGGCCTGCCATAAGATGGATCTGTTCTGCAAACGCTTCATCGAGCTGAGCAAGGAGTTCCTTGGCAAGAACCCGAACAAGGCAATGGTCGCGGAAGCAAAACGACTTGCGGCCGTGCTGGCGGAAAAGAGAAAGCAGAAGTGAGAATCCTGCGAAGCAATATCACGTACACGTACATCAGCGCGAGCTTGATCCGGATTGCCTGGACTGGCGATGTGGACAAGCTGGCGTGGGTGTTCATCGATGGCACTTACTATGCCGGGCCGGTTACGCACACGAGCACGAGCAAGACAATGGACGTGCCTATTGCCGGTGATGACGTAACGCACATAGAACTGCATGAGGTCGATAGCGGCGTGACCGTCGAGGCAGTTGAGGATCCGCATGAAGATAAGCCGTTCATCTACTGGGCGCCGGTCTCGGACGCAGACAGGTACAGGATCTACTATCGCCAGGCCGGCGAGACAGTGTACACCAGGCTGCTGACGGTCGAGAACGAGCCGCTGACGACGTACTACAGCAGGATCATGGGAAGAGATGTCGAGAGATGGGGCGGCATCTATTACTGGTTCAAGGTCGAGGCCAGGAAGGATAGTGGGGCGCAAAGCACCAAGGATCCATGGCCGAGGCTGCTGACCGGGCTTCCAAGCCTGGTAGCGAATGCGGTTATGGAGCTTGACGGTGCGAGCCTGAAGCTGACGTTGACAACGTAAGGAGAAGAAAATGGGAGCGACAGTATCTGACCTTGTGCTCCGCTACCTGGACAAGGACCTGACCGAAAGCGGCGGCACACCAACGCAATACACGTGCAGCGGTGGAAGTGCGAGGACGGCTATCTGCGCTGCGCTCAGCGGCAAGACCAACATGGAAGGCGGTCTCATGCGCTGGGACGTTGGCGACAATGCAGACGCCAATCAATGGAGCTGGGTCAACAGCTACACAGACGGCACGACCACGATCACGGTAGATGATGCGTTGCCGAATGATGTGGTGGCCGGCGATAAGTTCACGCTCTTACGCGGCGGCAAGTTCATCGGCGACCAGCGCATTCCCGGCATGGTGCCGAACGATTGGGATCTGACGCCGACGAACTGCACCGGCATCGAGTTCATCAACATCAACATGATCAACGACGAAGGCAGCGGAACGCTGAAGATCTATGTCGGCTCAGGTAGTCCGGCCACGATCGAAGCTACATGGACGCCACCTGGCGGCACCGAGGGTGCGCGAGTAGACATAACGAACCTGAGTACGGACGAGGAGTTCACGCTTGTCGGCGGCGGCACCGGACAGTCGAACACCAGCAAGTACTGCGTGATGAAGCGCAACGCCAGTGCCTTCCCTGGCAGCGATCAGAGCGACACGATTGTTCTGACCAGGCCATTGGGCGTGTTCGTCAGCCCGATAACCGGCACCGAGGCCGAGAGCGGGATCACGATCTACAGGCCAGTTGGCCTGATCAACGTTCATGCAAGTGGCAGCCTGTACGATCTCAAGTGCTACCTGCCGAATCCGTATGCTGACGACGGCGCGGTTGCCAGCACCGTGGCAAGCGGTAGTCCTGGCGGAATCGGGACGGGTGCAGATACGTTGGAGGTGACGGACGCCACGAACTGGCCGGACAGCGGTTGGATTGCGAAGATCGATGGCGCTGGTACGGTGCAAGACATCAGGTACTGCTACAACAAGAGCGGCAACGAATACAGCGTGATGAACCCAGCAGGCGGAATGCGTGGGTACACGGCTGCGGCCTGGAATGCAGGCGACAATATCATTCCATGCCCGTGGATGGATATTGGCCTGGACGCGCCGCTGAACATGGGCAGCCCGGACCTGCAGCTGTTCGAGGATCCGGCTACCGAAAGCACGGCGCCGAGCGGCGTGACATTTACGACGCCGATGAACACGACCGATGCGCTGAGCATCGGCAACCTGGCGGCATCAGACGTATACTGTGTGTGGGAGCGGTTTTACATTCCCGCAGGACAGAAGCCGGTGACCAGTGCGCTGGCCAGAATGTATGTGGACTTTGAAGTAGACACGGAGTAGCGAATGCCTGGCATCGATGCCAATGCGCTGACTGTGCTGCACTTCTATGGCGACGTGGGCAACACCGGCCATACGCTTAACTTCGAACAGAACACCAACAAGTTTGACAAGGACGTCAAGAAGTTCGGAGAGACAAGTTACGATCCGGCCTCTAACGAATTCGCATGGGTCGCGGATCATTCTGATTTCGACTTCGGAAGCGGAGATTTCACGCTTGAATGTTGGGTTCGATTCACAAGTCTTCCGGGAAGCGGAAGCAACGTTTCACTGATCGCCAAGTATGAGACAGGAACAAATCAGCGATCATTCGGATTTCGATTCTACAATGATTCCGGAACGTATAAGCTGCAATTCACTTATTCGACGGATGGGGGATCGGGAACCGTAACGCAGATGTATTCGGATGGTTTGACTATATCCGTCGATACTTGGTATCATATGTCGGTTGTGCGAGATGGAAGCACGATAAGATTCTTCCATGATGGGGTTGCGAAGGGAACGGGATCGATAGGATCAGACAGTCTTTTCAACGCATCGTCCGAAGTTACATTCGCATGCTCAGGCAAGGCAAGCCCAAGCCAATATGTAGACGGGCATCTTGACGAATACAGAATCAGCAATACGGCGCGATGGACAAGCGGATTCACGCCAGCAACAGCGGAATATGAATCGGATGCGAATACCGTTTTCCTCTGGCACTGTAATGCAACGGCTGAACTGAGTCCGCACGGCATCAATTTGCGCGATGATAGCGCTTTCGATGTTACTACAAAGAAATGGACTTCAAGCCTTAATCTGAATGGGAGTTCGGTGTTTGCGGCCGTGTTCAGTAACGGCGACTTCGGAGTCGGCACGAGCGACTTCACGATCGACTGCTGGTTCAAGACCGCCACCAGAAGCACGCAGGGCGGCTACAGCAGAAGGCTGTTTGATCATGGCGGGAACAATGCAAAGATACTCATCGATTCCTCGAATGGCAAACTGGACTTCTATGTCGGAGGTGCGCAGAGGGCGACAAGCGACAGTGCTGTTGACGACGATGCCTGGCATCACATGGCTGCAGTCAGAGCCAGCGGGACCTGTACGCTGTACATCGATGGCGTGGCGCAGGCCACGACCGGCAGTGACAGCACGAGCATTTCTGATGACACATTAAAGATCGGGGCCAGGCGCGAAAGCAATGCCGGATACTGGAACGGCAACGTCGACGAGTTCAGATACAGCGACGTGGCCAGGTGGACCAGCAACTTCACGCCGCCGACGGCACCGTACTCGGTGAGCTACAGCAAGCGCCTGGCATTCGATCCGGTGCTCGATACGAGGGCGATGGCCAGACTGGACTTCTCGCCGGATTTCAAGAGTTTGCTGTACTCAAGGCGGCTTGGTTTTGATGCAACGCTAGACGGCCGCGGTGCAGCAAGATTGCAGCTTGACGCAAGGATAGTCAGCCGCAATCGAAGCAGACTGGCAAAAGACCAGCTGTTTAATGTCAGAACGCTTAAGCGTCTGCAGTTCACGCCAGAGTACAGGGTCTATGGCCTGAAGCGCGTACAGCTGGATGCCGACAGTCCGGTGTGGACCAAAGCAGGCTACACATGTGAGGCCGTGAATGTCGCGACCGGGGCCGTGACCGACCTGGGGTTTATCGATGCCGGCGCGAGTCCGTTGGAGCTGAGCGGAATCAATCTCGCGCCAGGCACGTATGATCTGCGCTTTTGGCTGGCCGGCTATCAGTGGCAGGACTGGCTGCAGGGCCAGACGCTGAGGGTGCATATCGAGGGAAGCCCTGGTGGAATTGTCGAAGTCGAGGGCAGCAGGCCTCCGGCATTGGAATGGTGCAGCCCGGCCTATGACCAGACGATAAGCAGGACAGTCCTGTACTGGGTGTGGCGAGAGCAGTTCGGGACCTTGCTGCCGGATGACTTCGCGATCTGGATCAGCACCACGAGTCCGGTCAATACCAGCGGCGAGCCGACGGCGACGGTCCTGGCCGAGACGCCGCGTGAATACGATTATCCGTTCACGCAGGAGCAGCAGGTTTACGTCGCGATCTGCGCCAGGCAGGGAAGCACCAGAGGGCCGTATCTGACGCTGACCGTGCCGTATGCGTTCACCGATCCTGATAATCCGCTTGGCCAGTTCGCGTACAGGGAGAACGTGCTGTGATCAAATTCGGACTGACGAGTTCTACTGTCGAAGAGGCGCCTGGGCATCTCGAACGGTTGAATAAAGCATTCGGACACTCGCTGCAGGAGCACGAGAGTTTCATATTCGACGGCAGAATGCTGTGCTACAGAAACGATGATCTTGATAAGAAGGTTGCTGACGGAGAAGTGACGGAGGCGCGTGCCAAGCATCTAGCAGCGATCTATGCCGTTTTCATCATGTCAAACCGACTGTTGTACGGCGGCGCAGATATAGATGCAACTCCGCCGCTGATCTAGGAGACCGATATGATGACCATCCTGAAAATGCTGGGCGGCTTGCTGGCTGCGGCCACGGAGTTCATCGGCTGGCGCCGGGAGGTCAGGCGCGACAAGCGGAACATGGCAGCGGACGATGCGTTGACCGAGGATCTGGACTCGATGGATGACGCCATACTGGATGGCGACCTCAAAGAAATGGGCAGGCTGGTGGATGAGCTGGATGATCCACGGCCAGAAACGAGAGGAGTCGATGATGGGTAAGACAGCACGTGGCGTGCGTGACGGCACTGGGCCGTACAAGGGGAGCTACCAGGGAAAGAAGGGGGGAGTCGGACGAAGGCGGGCTGCGGGACAGAAATGCCCGAAGAGAAAGTAGGTGAGCAGATGAATGAGAACCGCAACAGGCTTGCCGATGGCATTGTCATCAAAATGCTGACTGCATTGATGATCGTGGCGCTGCTGTTCGGTTTTTATGGCTGCGGCAATCCGTTCAGAAATCCGGCGCATGCGAACAACGTGGTGCCGGCAGACATGGTGCCGTACCAGATCCGTGAGGGCAAGATCTTCGACTACAACCAGGCCGAGGTGCAGCTGAAGGACCTGGACAAGTTCTACGTCCTAAGCCCGGCTGCCTTCCGCAAGCTGTATCGACTGGCGAGAGCGAACAAGAACAAGGTCCTGGAAGAGGATCCGCCGGGCGATCCGTAATTCCATACCAGCCGCCAGCCCAGCGGCTACCCACCGGAGGCCTATCGTTCGCCCGGCGATAGGCCTCCATTTTTATTCTGCAACAGCACCATGCTCTGAGAGCACGTCACTTCGCAGGCAAACCTGGCGCGTCTGTGACGCGCAGCTTTCGCAGGCAAAACACGACTCCCGCCGAGCGCCTGATCTAGGCTGCAAAACCTGTGACGAAGCGAGCAGGACAATTTCCAGGCAAAACCTGACGTGCTTCGACGCACGGCTTTTTCAGGCAAAAACTGCGACGCATGGAGCGGCAGCTTTTTCAGGCAAAAAACGTCACGATCTGACGTCGAACTTTTCCAGGAAAAACCTGCGCCGAAACGAGTGATAGCTTTTTCAGGAAAAACACGTGACGCACAGACGAACACGCTTTGCAGGCAAAACCTGTGACGAAGCGAGCGATCCGATTTTCAGGCAAAAACCGTCGCGATTCGAGACCAAACTTTCCCAGGTAAAACGTGATACGATCCGAGCGATAGATTTTGCAGGGAAAACTCACGACGAAAGGAGACGAGCACTTCCCAGGCAAAATCCAATTCGAAACGAGACGCAGCTTTTCCAGAAAAAACATGGCGCGACGCGAGGTCACCGCTTCGCAGGCAAAACCACGCACGATCCGACACGCTGCTTTTGCAGGCAACAGCTGTACGCTTTCGAGACCGAGTACTTGCAGGCAAAACCAGCGCACCTCAGAGCGATTAGTTTTCCAGGCAAAAATCCACAAAAATAACTCGACGAAAAAACAGCAAAATAAATACAAATCCACTTGACAAACGTGGCCTGTGGTGTATACTACTATTGTCTTGGTTCACTACTCAGGAGAGCGACATGAAGAGTGGAAAAAAGGAAATCAAAGCCTTCAAAATAGAGGCCTGGGCCGAACGCGCAAGAAGGTTCTATGGCATAGCGGACGAGAACGACCCAACCATCGAGGTCGGTGGCGTGCGCGGAGCAGAAGGCGAATACATAGCCAAGGGCTTCACGAAGGACAACCTGCTCGCAGAGCACATCATCAGGGTGAAGATTGGAGCGTCGTACCTAACGATCGCACACGAGATAGCGCATTGGGTGCAACAGTGCATTGAGGGAGAAACATACTGCTTTTCGTGCAAGAACGTGGTTGGCAAGGGCGCCGAGAAGATCAGGCACTACGAGATTGAACAAGAGGTTATTGGGCTGGCGCGAGCGATTGACAACGCATAGGAGGACGGACGATGAAGAGCATCAGCGGACAAGAGACCAGAAGGATCGTGCTCGACGAGGCCAGAAGGCGTGGCTGGGATGATGACGATGAGAGCACGTGGGATAAGTACGAAGAGGCCGAGATGAGTGTCTTGGCCGAGATGACGGACGACGAGGTCTGTGCCTACAACGTATACATGGGTCAGATCTGCGGGCTGATCTAGGAGGACGGACGATGACAGTACTATTCGAGGTCGAAAGCGCGAGCAAGGCCGGCAAGAAGTACGAGATCAGGCGCGGAGCAGACGACGTGGTGTACTGCACGTGCCCGGCTTGGAAGTTCAGCCGGCGTGACGCCAAGTGGTGCAAGCACTTGGAGAAGGCGGTCAGGGACGGTCGGCTGGTGATCACCACAGCCGCGGTTGCATAGGAGGAAGGACGATGGCAGGACCAAACAAGGAGCAGATCAAGGAGTTGGCGAAGAAGGCGCGACGGGACGATCACTACTACGTGTTGGCTGATTCCGGCAAGCTGGCGATCGTGCATTCGTACCTGTACTGCTGGTTCGGAGCGCAGGACAAGAGCCTGAGCTTCACGAGCCAGGATCTGTACCAGGCCTATTGTGCGCTGATTGACGAGCTGGGACTGGACGCAATCCGCGTGTGAGGAGGACGGACGATGAGCGCAGGCTACTTCGGAGTGAGCTTGAACGCGAAGCTGATGCAGGTGCGCGAGACCGAGGGACCGTACGTGAAGAACGCCAGGGACCTGGTGAAGGCCGTGAAAGACGCGGCAAAGCTGGGCCAGGAGGCGTTCCTGGTCGTGACGCTGAACCAGAAGAACCGGCTGATCGACAAGCACCTGGTGAGCCTGGGAACGCTGACCGCGAGTCTCGTGCATCCACGAGAGGTATTCAGACCGGCGATTGTTGACGGAGCGGCTGCGATCGCGTTCGTGCATAATCATCCGAGTGGCGACACGACGCCGAGCCACGAGGATCGAGTATTGATCAAGCGGCTGAAGGAGTGCGCGGAGCTGCTGGGGATCAGGTTACTGGACAGCGTGATCGTAGGCGACGGCTATCTGTCGATGCAGGAGGAGGGGATTCTGTAGGACGAAAGACGAAAAAAACGCTTTTTCACTTGACAAACCAGGCATGTGTGGTATACTCCATATGTCTTGGTTAAAAGGAGAAGCTATGAGCCGCAAATTCGACACGCAAATTGAGATGCCAGACGGAACAGAACTGTGGGTGTTCGGCACGTGGGACGACGAGCCTGAGATCGATTCGATCCAGGACGAGGATGGCAACGAGGTCGAGGTCACGACCAAGGAGCGAGAGTTCTTGTACCAAGAGTGGTTCCAGGCGGCAAATGACTGGATGGTTGACGAGGCCGAGTACGAGCGGGACGCGCATGATCCGGTTCGTGGGCATAACCTTGTATAGGAGGACGAGGATGGTCGTGAGAGAGAACGGCAAGCTGATCGGATACGTGGAGGAGTTCGAGTACACGCAGATCAGCGCAGACGGAGTGCGAGGCTGGGCCACGAAGGAGACGGCCTACCGAGCGCTGGGACCGAACCGCGGATTGGTGAAAGAGTGTGTGTGCAAGCAAGCCGCGGTCGACGTGTTGCGGGAGACGTTTGGAGGGTAGACGATGAAGAAGGGCGATCTGTTCCAGATCTGGAACCAGAACTGCAGAGGCAAGGACGTGCTGGAAGGCCAGGCGAAATTGGTCAAGAAGCTGTCGACGCACGAGTTTCCGCATTACGAAGGCTGGGAGAAGTGGATAGTCGAGTTCGGGCCTGGAGATCAGGCCGAGCGCTGGGTAAGGCCGAGTGATCTTGTGAAGGAGGACGAGTGATGAGTAACCCGTTGGAGAAGCTGACGAGGGACGAGATCTTGGCAGCGTGTGATCTGATCAAGGGTGATGGTCACACGGTCTGGAAGCCAGAGGCGTTTCTTCGAATCTGGCCGAAGGAGGCGGTGAAGAAGGTGGCGCACGTGGTCGAATCTGACGGATCGGCCAAGGGCACGCTGTTCGGTAACGACGGCCAGATCATCTGGAAGTGCATGGGCGTCTATGGCCTGGATGTGCTTGGTGCGCTATGCAGCGTGGTAGGCGCAGAGGCCCGTGGGTGCCTGGGCAGAGGGTTCCAGGCCAGAGCGTACGATGAGGCGATTCGAGCCAAGCTGGCGGAGGACGAGAAATGACGTATTTCGTGATTCGCGATGTGCGAGACGAGAAGCTGTACATCGACAGGTGCGGAACGATATGCATGTTTGAAGACGTGGAGGCAGAGTTCGAATCGTTGGCAGAGGCGAACGCTGCTTATCCGGAGGCGAAAATCGTGTGTGAAGGAGGACGAGTGATGAACATCGGACAGCTGCAGAAGATGATCGAGGACATGGACCCAGAGGCAGAGGTACTGTTTTTCTGCGGCGCGACGAAGTACGAGGCCGACGAGTTCTGGAAGAACGCCGACGGCGATCTGTGCATCGAGATGGCGATCGCACAGAATCAGAAGCCGTACAAGGATTGGTTCGCGGAGCGGTTCCCGGACCTGGTAGGAGGAGGACGATGAACAGCGCAGAGACGGTGCTGGATATCATGACGACCGGCACGTACAAGGGATTCGACCTGGTGGAGCTGCAGAGCGCGTTTGACGAGATCTGCGATCCGGAGGATTGGAAGGCGCCGATCAACAGGTGCGTGGCGAAGGACAGGCTGGATCTGTACAAGGCGGCGGTGGAATTCTATGCTGCGGTTGAGCTTAGAGTTGTGCGCGAAGGAACGGAGAGCGTGCAGGTGTACAGTATAGGATACAGGGCTGGGCCAGCGGGACCGTAAATTCCGCGCAAAACGAGGCGAATTTCACTTGACAAACCGGAGGCGGTGGGGTAGGATTCAACCAGATCGGAGGAGTGATGATGATCAGCGTCGAGGTTGGTGGGCCGAACATGAGCACGATCACAGTACGCTGTGAGGTGTGCAAACAGGACCTGACGCAGGCCGTACGTCTTGGCGGCGAACGGGCGATTCGCAGGCACATCTGCCGCGAGCACATGAAGATTGTGAGGGTATCCGAGGGAGATGCCCAGAAAGTCTTGGTCGCGTGAACATTACGCAAAGTCAGGAGGAGGAAGCCATGGATTTCCAAGGGCTGATTTGTGAATTGCAGAGGCAACACGAGTTGAAAGTGGACTACAAGGCCAGCGGCATGATGGTCAGGGATGCTTCGGACGGGCCGTGCATCTCATTTGCGCGAGGAGAGGAGGTCAAGGACGGAAAAGTAGTGAACGAGTGGAATGGCGGGACGATCTTGAACGAGATCGGAGATGGCTGCCACGAGCAGATAGCCGACAGGCTTGATGTTCCGCGCAAGTTCTACAACAGGATCTTGGGCGACCATCCGGATCTGTGGCAGACGACGTGCAATACGCTGTTCGCGGCGCAGCCGGAGAAGAAGTACTTGCTGCGAACGATGGATGACAAGGCCAGGGCGCTGTTGAGCGATCGCTATCGCGTGATCGACAACCTGGACGTGATCAACTGCGTCGGCGCCGAACTGGATCGACACCAGGACAAGGGCCTGGTGTTTGAGCGAGCGGATCTGACAGAGCGACAGATGTTCGTCAGCTGCAGGTTCAATGAACTGAAAGGCCGGATGCGTGTTGGCGACGATTTCTTTGGCGGCATGCTGCTGAAGAATAGCGAGACCGGCCACAGCAGCACGCAGGTGCTGCCCAGGATCTACCGTCAGGTATGCAGCAACGGGCTTGTGATCGAGCAGCAGGCGGTGAAGGCATACCACATGGGCAGCGGCACGCTCAGCGATGATGCGAATCTGTACAACGCGCTGCAGCAGGCGGTCAAGGGCCTGTTCGAGAGCTTTGGCGAGATCGCGAAGAAGATCGAGCAGAGCGGCAACTTCCAGATACCGGACGCGGGGGTGTTCCTCAACAACCTCGTGCGCGAGTACAAACTGAGCGAGGCGCAGAAGGACAACCTGTTCATCGCCTTTGGTGCCGAGAGCGAACTGAGCCTCTACGGCATGGTCAATGCCGTGACGAACGCGGCCCAGAAGGAAGAGAAGGCTGAGAACAGGTATGAGCTGGAGAAGTTGGGTGGCCAACTGCTGTATGCGAACCAGCGAACGATCGAGAGGCTGGCGACGGCCGAGGAGGTCCAGGCATAGATTTGGCCAAGGGCGCGGCGGCGTTCGGGCGCCGTACGGATAGAGCAATCGCCGTAACCAGCCGGTCCCGTAGCGATGAAATCCGGGCCGCGCCCCAAGCCTTCGGCAAAGGAGGAGATGATGAGTGAGGTAACGGGCGAGAAGATGACGGCAGTTGTGAAGTACGATGTGACGGACGCGACGATCGCGGATCTGAAGGAGCGGTACACGGGCCTGACGATCAGCGACAGGGAGGGCTACGATCACGTGCGCAAGGCGATTGGCGAGGTCGTGACGCTCAGGACGGGCGTGGAGAAGATGCGCAAGGCGCTGAAGGCCGATGCGCTGGAGTGGGGCCGCAGAGTTGATGCAGAGGCCAAGAGGATCACGGCCGAGCTGCTGTCGATCGAGCAGCCGCTGAAGGCGACGAAGAAGGAGGTGGATGACAGGAAGGCTGCTGAGAAGGCGGAAAAGGAGCGGATCGAACGCGAGCGAGTCGAAGGAATCAAGGCCAGGATCCAGGAGATGAACGACGCGGCGTTGGATCTGGAGGATATGAAGTCGGAGCAGATCCGCCAGGTGCTGGAAGAGGTAACCGCCAGAGAGGTGACGAAGGAGCACTTTGCGGAATTTACCGAGCATGCGGAGGCGATCAAGGCGCAGGCGGTACAGAAGATCGGCCGGGCGCTGGTGAGAGTCTTCGATCGCGAGAAGGAGCAGGCTGAGCTTGCGGCTGCGCGGGAGAAGCTGGAGCAGGAGCGCAAGGCCAGGGAAGAGGCAGAGGCCAAGATCGAAGCCGAGCGCAGGGCGAAAGAGGAGGCTGAGCGCAAGATTCGCCAAGAGGCTGAGGCGAAGATCGAGGCCGAACGCAAGGCGAAGGAAGCGGCTGAGCGTGAGTTGCTAGAGCAGAAGCAGGCCGAGGAACGTCGAAAGGCAGAGGCAGAGACCAGGGCCAAGGAAGAGGCTGAGGCCAAGGCCGTGGCAGAGAAGCAGGCCAGGATCGAGGCCGAACGGAAGCTGAAGGAGGAACAAAGCCGTGGACTGTCGATGAGGCCTGGCAAAGGCGGGCACAACTGGGACATGGTCTGCAAGCTGTTTGGAAAGGAGCAGGTGTCTGAATTCGCATTGGACGATCGCGAGTACGAGCTGATCTTGAGGGCGGTGAACGACTAGAAAGGCACCAGATGCAGGAGAACCCGAAGTGTCCGAGGTGTGCGTACAGGCGTGAGATCGAGAACGACATCAACATCACGTGTGTCTACGACTGGGACAAGAGCGAGCACCAGATGCCAAAGAGCACGGCACGAGGAAAGGTACAGGGCCAGTTCGCTTTTCCGCAGTCGTTTGATCCGCTGTGGATGGAAGGCGACTGCCCGGCGTTCTCGACAGAAGCCGATGAGTCGATGATCGCCACAAGCATCAGAGCCAGACAGGGCGTGAACATCGAGATCGGCAAGTCGAAGAGAGAGTAACGGCAGGCGGGTCAAGGAGTGACTAGGACAGGTCCGATTGGATATGGTATGGACCGGCAGGCGAGGAGTGACGATGGCAAAGAAATCGACAAAGGGCACGATGAAGCGCATGGCGCAGGTGACGCCGTTCAAGCGGCAGAAGCTGGAGGCGCTGATGCGCAGACACAAGCTGGATGCGTATGACCTGGCGAAGGAGCTGGGGATGAGGGGCGTTATGTGCGGGCCGTACGTGATCCGCGAGTTACTGAACGGCAGGCGGGTTCAGCCGCGTGGCGATGTGCTGGCTGGACTGTGCGCGGTGTTCAAGGTCGGGGTTTCGACTTTCTACGATCTAGCGTGAATTTCACTTGACAAAGTGGAGACTGCGGAGTAGAATAGTGTTGTCTTGCACTGATCAGGAGGAAGCGCTGAGAATCTTGCCGGAGATGCCGTAACCCGCGAGGGTCGGAAGTCATATCAAAACCTGCTACACATAGCGGGTCTCCTGAGTGACCAAGACCATCTCCGGCTTTTTTGTGTGAACGAGTAGCAACATCGTTCGGAAGGAGGGCCAATGAATTGAGCGGTGACTGTGGTACTACTCGATTGTTTTGTTTTCCGGCAAAGGAGAAAAGATGCCACCGAGGAAAGAAGTGGGGTGATGCTGTTTGATTGGGTAGGCCAGGTGTGATCCGCAGTGGCTAAGTGCGACATGGCCCGCAGTGGAATAGTATGACACGACGGGATGCGCCAGGCGGGATGAGGATGCTTTGCAGAGCCTTGGATGGACCAGGCGCGGCAGGTGTGCCACGAAGGGTAATGGACTGGCGCTTTCAGCAGTGGTTTGGTCAGGGACGATATGTTGAGGCCGACTTTGTCAACACAACTCACTTGACAAACGGGGACCAGGGGTGTATGGTAGTGTTCATGACAAATCCACGACAGATCGAAGGCCAGGACTGCATCAGCCTGTCCCAATTCTCCAGCATGCTTGGCGTGAGCCGGCAGGCGATGAGCGACTGGCTGGTGAGTGGCATCATGGCAGGTGTCGTACGCAGTATCGAGGTTGGCGAACTGCGGAGCGTGAGGCATTTCGTACCGCAGGCGTTCGCAGTGTTTGCGACAAAGAGGCTGGCGAGAAGAGGGTGCCAGGCTGGTATGGGAATCGAGCTTTTCAATGTCGTCAAAGAATGGAGGGCAAAATGCAGGTCAAGCAGCTGAAAACGTTGGCAAGGGGCAAGGAGACGGGCGGGCTTGAGATGTTTGTCCTTGTCGGGGGCAAGGCCGTGCCGATTGCATCGGCCAAGCTGGAGCAGGAGTTCAGCGACAGCGGAAGCAAGAGCAGGCTGGTATTGATCGCGGAAGAAAAGGGTCCTCCACCGAAGGGCGGTGTGGAGGGGTAGCCGCTGGGCAGGTCTGGCAACCGGGCGAACATCTTGATCAGACCTGCCCTTTTTTTGTCTCATGATTTCTCAAGGAGAATCGGATGGAGTTGAAGAAGCTGTATGTGAGTCCTACTGGAGGGAGCGGAGTCCGTGTGATGAACGTACACGAGTGCCCGATGAAATGCAAGCTGTACGCGGACGGCTGGCGCAAGCGCAAGACGCCGCATTATTTCCCGTTCGGATCGATCATCCACAAGCATGCTGAAAGACCGTACAGCAAGAGGGACAAGGACGGGAACAAGGTGCCGGCCGAAGGCGATGTGGATCCGGCGCTGGCGGTGGCTGAGGTAAGGCAGATGGTGGAGACGGAGGCGACGATCGATCCTGCGACAGGCGAGCAGGAGCCGGTCGAGGTGCCGGAGAAGGAGAAGGACAGGCTGCCGAGGATAGCACAGGCGCAGATGGAGGTCTGGCAGGAGAAGCGGTATCCGTCTGAGAGCGTGATCGAGTGCGAATTCAGGCTCAAGGCCGATCCGCAGAATCCGAACCCGGAGAGGCTGGAGATTTCCGAACAGGAGATAGCCGATCTGAATTTCTGCATGAGAGGCAGGATGGATCTGCTGGTCAGGGCCGAGGATGAGCATCTGTGCCTGCGCGATATCAAGACCGGCAAGGCAGATGCGAACAAGGCCAAGATGACGATGTACAACACGCAGCTGTCGTTCTACCGATATCTGTGGGCTGCGTTGGGCGGGGATGATGTGAACGACATCGGCTGCTTTCAGCTGCCGAAGCTGCTGACGGTCAAGGGCGTGGCCAAGGACGCGGGTGAGGTCAGGTTCAGACCGATCCGATTCGACTACATCTTCGAGATCATCGTCCAGGCCGTGAGGCTGTTCAGATCGTACGAAGAAGCGGGCGAGTGGCCGAAGAACCCGACCGCATGCCAGGGGATGTACAACGAGCCGTGTCCGTTCGAGCCGATCTGTTGGCCTGGACAATGCGAGGATGCGCAGAAGGAGGTGGACGAAACGCTGGTGAGGAGAGAATTGGTCTGGGAGTAGACGAAATCACTTGACAAAGAGAAGGACATCTGATAGACTCACAATATCCGGCAAGAGGACTTTTTTTGTGTAGGGAGGAGCCAACGATGGCCAAAAAGGAAAAGCAGGAGGTAATGACGCGAGAGCAGCGGCTGATGGAGCTGGACAAGATCGCGACCGAGATCAGCGAGAACTACTTGAACGGCTTGGTTAGCGAGGATCTGGTGGGCGCGTTCAGCGACATGCAACGCACGGGCGAGGCGATCAAGGCCCTGACGGAGCTGATTGACACGCCTCAGATCAAGGATGCGGTGATGTGGCTGCAGGGTCACACGCTGGGGTTCAAGACAGACAAGGACGACGAGGGCGGGTATCCGTGGCCGGTGGTCAAGCACGTGTTGATCGATGCCACGATGCAGGGCTTGCCGATCTGCGGCAACCACTTCAATATCATCAGCGGGCAGCTGTATAAGACGAAGAACGGGGTGAAGAGCCAGCTGAAGCGCTTGCCGAAGATGGACGCGTACGAGATGGAGGTCTTGCCGTACAAGATCACGGGCGAGCGCGAGGCGACGGTCCAGGTCAGGGCCAAGTTCTCATTCAATGGCGAGATGCGCAAGGTAGAGCGCACGTTCCAGATCGTAGTCAACCGCAGGATGGGTCCGGACGCGGTGAGAGCCAAGGCCAAGCGCAAGATGGGCGCCGAGATCCTGGAGATCGTGACCAACGGCAGAATGCCACAGCAGGATGGTGAGATCGAGGACCTGGGAGAGGCCAGGATTGTCGAAACGACACAGTTGCCAGACAGCGGCACGCAACCGAAGGGACCGGATACCTTCCAGAAGCCCACAGGAGGCGCACCAGAGGACGCTACTGCAAAGAAAGCGGCTGAGGATACCGAATCCAACGGCACGCTGTTCGAGGCCACACAGGAGCCTTCTGAGGCCTATCAGCGGCTGGTAAAGGCCGGCAGGAACAACGCGGATATGGTGATCGAGGCGCTGAACAGGTGCGGATTTGATAGCTGGGACGAGCTACATCCTGGCGATAGTGCTGCTGCGTCAACGGTTTACACGACGTACCTGAATCTGATCGACGAGAAGGAGGCTGCGACGGCGAAATGAGCCTGGTAGTTGTGGCCTATCTGCTGATAGCAGCCTGGATGATCCACGTAGCTCAAGGAGCGATTGTAGGCGACGAGGATCTGTGCCAGGAGCACAAGTTCAGACAGGACGCGCTGGCCATAATCACGGGGGTGTTGTGGCCGGTGCTTTTTTTGACCATGATCATCAACTTCATTCGGAGGCTATGGAGGCAGGGAGATGAACTGGGATCTGATGACAGTCGCGGAGGCGAGGAAGATCCTCCGCGAGAAGGCACGTGAACCAGATGGATGCATATGCTGCGTTTGCAAGCAGAACGTGAAAGTATACCGACGCAAGTTCAACCGGACGATGGCCAAGTTCCTGGTCGAGATGTACAAGGTCGATGAGGAAGGAATCGGCTGGCTGCACGTTGCGAGCAGCGACCGGATCTTGCAGATCACCAGAGGCGCGGGCGACTTTGCCAAGAGCCGCTATTGGGATTTGATCGAACAGCGGTTTGATCTGGTCGGCGGCAAGAAGGTCGGCAGCGGCGACTGGCGTATCACGCAGAAGGGCCGGGAGTTCGTCGAGGGCAAGATCACGATCGAGAAGTATGCGTTCGTCTACAACAAGCACTGCCTGGGCTTCTCTGAGGGCGAGCCGCTGTCGATCCGCCAGGCGCTGGGCGAGAAGTACGACTACGAGGAGATGATGGGCATGGCGCCGCGGAAGGTAGAAGGAAGGCTGTTCTGATTGCGTAGCGTCTCGACGGCTGCCGGGAAGATTCGTTGACGGCGAACGACTTGCGAGGAAAGATTGCTGTGATTTCCGAGCACAAAAAACTAGTACTTGTCACGACTGGTTCATGAGCAGCTCTCGTTGCGCCGAGGCTGTCGCCGTGGCCTCGCGGTGGATCCGGGCCTCGGAGGCGATCGCTATCCGTGATCTTGTAAAGGGTTTACAATGGGAGAGAAGCGAAAGCCGGTGATGACGTTCTTGCTCAAGATTCCTGGCAAGAGAACGCACAAAGTTGAGCTGTTCCGCGCTACTGACTTCATAGAACGCTGGCGTTATGGTCTCCATAGGGATATGGCTGCCAGATACCGTGTCAGGAGCGACGGAAAGTGGCTAGGCAAGAAGGGAAAGGGTAATGCCAAGACATTCCTGACCTGGTATGAGTTCAGGGATCTTCTATGGAGTTCGATGAAGAACCTGTTCTCGGCAAAGGCTGGCGGTTATCGAAGACCTTGAGAAGGAGATGTTCTGATGACAAAGAAGCTGACGAAGGCACAAAAGGCGCGGCAGATCCAAGCACAGATTCGCCGCGAGGAGCGGCAGATCCAAGCACAGATTCGCCGCGAGGAACAGAAGCGAGTGGCAGAGATGGAGTTCCTTCTTGATAGCAGGGCAGGAAAGCTGCTGAAAAAAGGCAAGCCGTTCATTGTCGTGGCCTGTGACGAACCGTACTACCTGGAGGTGTACAGGCTGATTCGCGCATACGAAAAGGCCAAAGGAACGTGGACTGAACGCGACGAGAATGTATTCAATCAAACCATCGTAGAATGGCGAGAAGATCCTGGAGCGATCTGCATAGGCGGAACGAGTTGGCAATCAGACGAGGAGAAATGATGGCAGGCGAATTCGTACCGAAGCAGGAACTGGTTGATCTGGAAGAGCGGATGGCGAAGCTGTTGGATCAGATCGGAGACCGCAGTCAGTGCCGTGGTTGCGGTGCCGACATCTGGTGGGTGCTGACCAAGAACAAGAAGCCGAACGGCGAGCACAAGAAGTTCCCCGTGAGCCAGGCGTTCATTTCTCACTTCGCGGACTGCCCAGCATCCGACAGGTTCAGGAAGAAAAGATGATCGAGCACGAGATCAAGGTACACGATGTCAGACGCCGCTGCTGGAAATGCCGCGAGGTATTCTGGCTGAAGGCGATCGACGGCCGTCCGTTCAAGTTCAAGTGCTGGTCGTGCGGCGAGCAGCTGATGATCCGGATCGAGCTGTACGACACGCCGGAGGGCATGGCCGAGTACAAGGCGAAGCTGCTTGAAAGCGTGAACCGGACGCTGGCCAGATGGGATAAGCAGCCAGGGCATCCTGAGAAGCTGAAGGCGATCCTGTCTGAGATCCTGGACGTGCCAGAGTGCTGCATCCGTGATCCGGAGACGCACTTGGGAATGCTCAAAGACGAGTGGTCGTTCACGATCTACATGCCGCATCCGGATCTGAAACTTGGCTGCAGGTTTAAGATCAGTCCACCTAAGGAGAGCTGATGACACCAGAAGAAGCGTTTGACGTTTTCGCCTACCTGCAGCAGAGGCGCATGGACGCGGCGATGCACGCCATCATGTCAGACAGAGTGCCTGTATTCAAGATGACGGCAGCAGAGATCAAGGCCGCAGGCGTGGCGGCGATCAGGCAGTGTGTGCGGGATGAGGCGCGGGATCTGGTAGAGGCGCTTGAAGCCAGCCTTGAGATCACGGATGGTCCAAACGAAGTGCATCCAGTATATGCGAGGATGGCGCACAAGGCCATTGACGCCTGGCGCAAGAAATACGCGGAGGAAAACTGATGGGCGCAAACGTACCGTACCTGGTCACGGTCCTGAAGGCCGTGGATGAGACGATCGAAGTGCATGCTTTGCACGAGGTCGAGGCTAGGGAGATCGCCGAGCGGCGGCCTGGCGTGATCAAGGTAGAGAGTGTGGAGCTGATCGAGCCTGGAGATCGAGGCAGCTATGGCTGGCCTCGCGAGGAGGTAGACTGATGGGCTTCAGCGACCAGTACCGCATAGCGCATGTGCACATTCCCAAGTGCGCGGGCTTCAGTATCTGCAAGGCGCTCTGGCCGATGGGCCATGCCGAATGGCACTATACGGCACTTGAGCTGCAGAAGGCCGATCCCGTACGCTGGGCCGGCTACAAGAAGCTGGCTGTAGTCAGGAACCCATGGGACCGGATCGTGAGCTTGTACACCTGGCAGCACGAGGCCAAGGACGGAAGTATCAAGCGCGATCGCGATGAGGACCTGAGCTTCCGCGACTGGATCTGGAAGATCTTTGTCAGCTGCGAATGCGTCGGCGAGATCAGGCATGGCAAGCCGTGGATGCTGTTCTGGTTCCAGCAATGGCGCTGGCTGTGCGATAACGACGGCAAGCTGATCATGGACACGGTGTTGAAGTTCGAGGATCTGCGCGACGGCTGGTACAGGCTGATGGAGCTGGACAATCTGCCGCAGCTGCCGTGCCTGAATGTCAGCGCAAGCCGCAGGGACGATCTTGGAAACGTGCGTCCGTACCGTGAGTATTACGACGCCGAGATATTCGAAGCACTGTGGCCGTGGGTACAGAAGGACTGCAAGATGTTCGGGTATCTGTTTGGAGACTGAGATGCGAACGGCAGAGGAAATTGTGGAGGAGTATCTTGAGCGCGGTTACAGCCGCGTTCGTTTACGGGCGTTGGCCAGGTCGAGACCTGAGCCATAGAGGACCAGGTTGCTTTTGATCTTGGAGGGAGAGCTGATGAACGAAGAACAGGAACAGGCCGCGGCAAAGGCAGATGCGCTGGCCGCAGAGGACGAGCGAGCAAAAGCGGAGATGGCAGAGGAGCATGATCGTGAACAGCAAACACAGGAAGAAGCGGCTGAAGAAGGAGCGGCAGAAGCAGAAGGAGAAGCGAGCGGAGATGAAGAGGTCTGCGTGGGCTGCGGTAATGGAATCAGCTTCTGCAAATGCGTTGTCTGCGGCGTATGTAGCACCAGCCCTTGCGCTTGCGCGAAGTTGAAGGTTGAAGTCCTGGGCAAGAACAGGCGCCAGTTCCGGTTCGACATGACGGATGCCGAGGTCAGGGAGAAGGCGATGGAAGCCGCTGGGCTGACGGCCGAGATGCGTGAGAAGACCGAGCATCTGAAAGTGGTCGAGGATCAGCTGAAGGCCGAGAAGAAGACGTTGGAGGCCGAGATCAGCGCACTCATGGCCAGGCGCGAGAAGATCGACAATGAGATTCAGATCGGAAAGGTGCTGAAGTATGTCGACGTGGAAGAGAGGAAGAACTGGGAAGCGGAAGAAGTGCAGCAGGTGCGCCTTGACACGGGCGAGATTATCAGCAGCAGGCCGTTCACTGATGCCGATCGCCAGAAGGAGCTGCCCTTCAAGGAGAACGAGGAGGGCGAGCAGGTGGACGAGAGCGGCGATGCCAGTGCATCCGATGATGAAGATACTGGAGGCGATCAAGATGGAGATAAGACAGAGCTTCCCAACGCTTCCGGTGAGGATCGAGGGCCGGTCTACGAGGACGGACTTGGCCGGCAGATCTTTGTCAGCGATGGTCAGACTGGGAGCAAGTTCTGCAGTTACACAAGCAAGGGTGAGAACGCAGGAAATGAGCTGTACGACAAGGCGGCCATGCCGCCTGTCGACACCAAGGAAGAAGCGATTGCACAACTTGTGAAGTACGCCGAGGAGAACCAGCTGAAGAAGGTCTGCTGATGAAGATAAAAGAACACGACGCGGTGAAGAAGTACGCGGACTGTCCGAGATGTGGGGCATCATGCAAAAAACACAGCGTTGGCAGACGCACGCTGAAAGACCTGCAGCACACAACATGGAGGGTTAGATACAGCAAGCACTACTGCAGGCTGTGTCGCAAGTACTTCAATGCCGGAGTGCCGGGCGCACGTGACAGCGCAAGATATATGGATCGGGTGATGGACGAGGCACTACGGATGCTGGAAAGCAGGACACTGGAGCAGACTGCGATCGAGATGGAGCGCGTGCACGGGATCAAGATTCCGATTTCTACGATTTTTGAGTGGAAAACAGAGTTGGGCACTTGACAAACGAGCGCTTCCGAGTATAGTTGAACCTGGACGGAAAAAACAGAGGAAGGATTCAACCGGACTTATTCCTGGCCTGACCCAGCTTCCTACCAGCATCCTCTGTTGGTCCGTCCAGCTGGGGAGGGCCTTTTGGCGGAGATCGGCATGTCCAAGAACGGAAAAGCCGCTTATCAGAAGTACCTGCAGAGCGACAAGTGGAAGACGATCAGGGCGCAACGGTTGGCGATGGATAACGGCGAGTGTGTGCTGTGTGGAGGGAAGGCAAAGCACGTTCATCATCGCCGTTACCCAAAGGAATGGGGAACGGAAACGGTGAACGATCTGGTTTGTCTGTGTAGCCAGTGCCACGGCAAACATCACGGTGACGATGACCTGCAATATGTGATGAAAGCACTCGGATGCATTTTCAACGACGAAGCCATGCATGAATTCGCGTTTTTCGTCAAGGATGATATTGTGGGGGCGCGAGGATCTTGTGACTTGGATCGATGGGTTCCTCTTCTCTTTTCCATACGGAGTCACCTTGATCAGATGAGCGCGATGAAAAGCATGATGATGGATGTCGCAAGAGAATGGACCGACAGCTGCAGGGACCACGGGCAGCGCATCATGGAAGTCGAGGAACAAAAATGAAATATCAGATCGTCAACTGGGGTAAGCACTTTGAGAATGCGAAGTCTCGGACGATCGCAAGGAAGAGTTGGTGTAGCGTTCCAAACAAGCAGAATGGTCTTGGCTACTGCAAGCTGCTGTCGAAGCCAAGCGGTGAAGCTATGTACGGTGCTTGGTGCGCGATGGTTCTCCTGTGTTCTCGTCAAGAGCAGCCGAGGGACGGCTGGATGACACATGACGGATACCCAGATGGTACCGCGTGGACACCAGAAGAGATCGCGATGATGACAAGGTTTTCAGAGAAAACGATAGTCGATACTCTGGAAGTTTGCGCCAGCGAAGAAGTTGGATGGGTGCGCATCCAGTATCCATCTGATAGGCACTTGGAGGATACCGCGTGTATACCGCAAGAACCTGAGGTAGCGCCTAAGAGGGAGGGAGGGAAAGGAGTGGAAGGAGAGGAGGGAGAGGACGAGTCGGAGTCTCAAATTCATATATCGAAAGATCTACAGCAGCATGCTTTCAGAGTACTTGGCGACTGCCTGGTGAACCTGAGAAACTGGCTGAAGATGTATCCAGAAGACTGGATCTACGAGGCGCTGGCAAACACTGAGAGGCGCAAACCAAACAACCCGATGTCTTGGATGAATAGCACGCTGCAGCGGTACATGAAGAATGGAGGTCCAGATAATGACAGCGGAGAAAGAGGCTCGTCCAATCAACGAGCTGGCACGCAGAGTGCTGCAGAACGTCCAGATAAGTTCGCCAACGTCGAACCAGATCAAGAAGTCCATCCCAGACCTGAGAGGGATCCCGGAAAGGTACAGGCAGGCAAGGCTGGCTGATTTCGACGGCATCAAGGTGGACTGGAACAAGGGCGGATTCTTTTTGAGCGGGCCGACTGGAATTGGAAAGACGCACCTGGCCACAGCCATACTCGTCGATCGCATCAAGGACCAGGAGTGGCTTTGGATCTCGGTGCCGGAGTTGATGCTAAGGATCCGGTCGTCGTTCGACGCCAAGTCAGAGACAAGCGAAATGCAGGTGGTCGATCGATACTCAAAGGTTCCGCTGCTGCTGCTGGACGATCTCGGCGCCGAGAAGCGCAGCGACTATTCGGTAAGCACCTTCTACCTGATCCTCAGTAACCGGATAAACCGTATGCGCGAGACGATCGTGACGACCGAGATGGGACTGGACCGGATCCATCGATGGCAGCCGCGGATAGCGTCCAGGCTGGCGTCTTTTCAGAAGATCAAGCTGCCTGACGTTGATAGGCGCATGAAATGACCAGGCGCATGTTTCTCAAGGGCGTGGACAAGATCACGAGCAAGGCGCACCAGGCTGGATACCTGAAAGGATACGATGCTGCGATGACCGGCAAGGGAACAGCTGACTGCCAGTACAAGCGCAAGGCCGGCGGCTGGGGTTTCCGGAAGGCGTGGCTCATGGGGTTCAAGGACGGAGTGGAGGATCTGTGACTACCTGTCGGAAATGCGATTTGCTCACCGAGCTATACGAGGAAAGCAGCAAGTCAAGCCGGGCATACTGGGTGATGACAGAGCTGTTTGTCCTGCTGCACGGTGGCGATTCATGTGGAGGATCTGTGATGCCGAATATTGAGCAAGTCCTAGCCTGTCCGTTCTGTGACCATGCGGCAGAGCGAGTGGATGTCGGGCGCGTGAGATGCAGCAACCAGTCGTGTGAAATTCACCAGGTCAAGATGTTCATCGCCGACTGGCAGCGGCGACCTATGCTGAACCGCGTTGGCCTGGAGTTGAAGGCGCGGGATGAGGACGTAGCCAGGCTGAAGGCAGCGATCAAGGATATGGCGAACCACGCGAAGTTTGTTTTGGAGGATAGATAATGGGCGACGATACTTTCATGATATTCAGTGGCAGGCCAAAGGTCGTTTGCCTATGTGGATCGACCAGGTTTGATGAAGCGTACGACATGGCCAACTATGAAGAGACCAAGGCCGGCAATATCGTGCTGAGCGTAGGATCTCACGGGCGATGGCTGCACCACAATGGCATCGAGCACACGGACGATGACAAGATCAGATTGGATGTCTTACACCTGCGCAAGATCGACATGGCTGATGAAATCCTGGTTTTGAATGTCGGTGGCTATGTCGGATATTCGACCAAGCGAGAGATCGAATATGCGAAGAGCACCGGCAAGCACATCCGGTACTGGGAATCGATCGCGACCCAAGAGTAGGAGAAATCTGATGATCTGTTGCGCACTATGCCAGGTGGAGATGAAGTGCATCAAGAACGGCCTGGGTGCCAGGTGGGGTGAGGCGCATGTGTATCCTGGCGATCAGTACGAGTGTCCGGAATGCAAGGCCAGCGTTTTGCTGTGCGTGTCCGGATCCTGCATGGATCTGGATCGGAAGATCGAGACCATCCAGATGAAAGAGAAGAGACATGAACTACATTGAGAGGTTGCTGCTCAAAGACAGGAAAGAACAACTGAGGCGCATGCGAAGTGCACTATCAGGCATTTCGGAGCTTTCGATCGAGCTGGCGTCCGGAATGTCGGACTTCCGCACGAGCAACGGTCTGCTGAATGAAAATTTCGCAGAGGCTGGAGCAGAGCAGGTGTACTTTCCTGGCGAGAAGTTCATGAACCTGAAGCGGGCTGTCGACGAATTCGTTTCAGGCGCATGGACAGAAAGCGGGTCGCCAGCGAACAAACACGTATGCGGGAAGCTGCGGCAAGAGATTGATGACATGATATATCGCATTGAAAGGGAGCTGGATGAAGATCCTCGCGCTTGATCCAAGCAGTCTCAGAACTGGCTGGGCCTGGGCCGAAGGCATTGACATCGTCGATGCCGGGTTGATCATTCCGAAGGCAAGTCTGCCGCCGTTGGCCAGGATCGAAATCATGTGCGGCAAGGTAGGTGAGATCGTACGAGCCAGACTGCCGGAGAGGATCGTGATTGAGATACCGGAGGGTAAGATCCACGGCAGGCTGAACAGACAGAAGGTCAGCGGCATGAGTATCTATGGCATGGCCGTGGGCGCGATCTGGTGGCACTGCTACACGATCTGGGATGGGTATACAGTTGACTGCGTGGGCGTGAATGAGTGGACACGCGGCACGGGCAAGGAAGAGCGCAAGCTGATCGCGCCGCACTTGTGGCCGGAGTATACGAAATGGGCGGCCAAAGACCGTGGGGGCGATATGAGTGACGCGATTTCTTTAGCAGACTTTGCGGTCAAAAACGTCTTGATGCAGAGGGCGAGGGGAGCCAGGGAGAAATAAGATGGATAGCGACAAGCCGTTGACCGAGCGCCAGAAGCGCAAGCTGTACTACGAGCGCGTGCGTCGGTACGAGCGCCAGAAGCTAGAGAGGAAGGGCAAGAAGACCGTCGTCTGCATGGTCTGCGAGAAGCGCGTGCCGAAGAAGAAGAGCAGCCCGTGGTATGAGCAGAAGACACGCTTCCGCGGTGACCAGGTCCAGCGGATGCTGGCAGGCGGCAGGCGTCCGATGCTGTGCGTGGGGCGGGTGTGCAACGGCTGCAAGGAGAGGATCGATAAGCGAAAGGCACTGCTGGAGGGTAAGCAATGCTGAGGCGAACCTTTCTGAAGGGCGCGAGCCTTTCTGCCGTGGCGCTATTCATGCCGAAGGGCTGGCAGTACATACCGAGCCAGATCACGGCAGCGCCTACGCATGGCGGCAAGGTATTCACATCGCGCAAGTCCGGCCTGTGGAGCGATGCGTGTACATGGGATCGGCGATCTGTGCCAGGGCCGCATGATGATGTTGTGCTCTGCCATCACGTCACGGTGAACCAGGAGAAGATTTGCGCTGCCAGTTTGACCATAATGTCATCTGCGCATTTTGATGCGAGTTGCTGTGGAGAGATAACGATTCTCGGCAATGTGCATTTTGATCGGTGCGAGGTGTTGGTGCCGCCTAAGGAATTGAGGTTTGCGGCATCGAAGGTTGTAGAGCCAGAGTATTCGGAGAAGAGGGGAAAGACGAATGGTTAACTCGTTTGCAAGGCCGTATGTGTGGGTAGTTGAACAACGCCTTAACGGGAAGTGGTGTCATCGGGCAACAGTATTTCGTTACAGGAAGGACGCAGTTGAAAGCATCCAACAGTTGCGCGTGGCCGAACCGCAGTTTGAGGCGCGAGTGTGCAAGTATATTCGCGAGCATTCCGAAAAGGCGTATGGTATGGGAATTGAAAATGGACAGTTCAGACCAGACGATACGGCACTATGCCCAAGGTGTGGCGTCAATGGGCCTGCGTTAATGGAAGCATATGACCAGCTTCGCGCAGAGAATGAGCGGCTGAAAGCAGACGCGGAAGAAGTAATACGGGCCGCAGAAGAATACCGAGATGGACTGATGACGTTTACGAAGGTGTCTAAAGCTATCGCTGCCTACCGCGCCAAGCATCCAGAATAGAAAGGCGAATGATGACACCTACAACAGATGAAAGATTAGACGAAGAAAGGCGGCAGCTTCGCGCAGAGAAGTCAGATGTTTTTGAACAATTGGAACGCGAAAAGTTTTTACATGAACAAGATCACGCTTTGGCCGAAAAATTAGGCGCAGAGAATGAGCGGCTGGCAGAAGAATGCCAAAAGCTGAGCCACGCGCTTGCGGACAACGTTAATGAATTTGAGCGATACCGAAAAGATGCGGATGAGTTTACGCAGCGGCTACAGGATCAGATCAATGAACTAGAGGAAAAGATTGAGGGCATGGAGTATTCTGAAAAGAGGGGATAAGCGAATAGCATGAATGATCTACATGTGCAGCGTGAACAGGTAAGAGGCGAATCGACATGCTATTTCGTCCAAGCGTTGACCCCGCTAGGCCAGCGCATCTTAGAAGCCTACCGTGGCGAGATAAATTTCTACGGACGAGGGGCAAAGGCGCAAGCAGAAAAGGCTTTGAGGCTTGCTATTGAGTGTTTTGATTTGGGCTTTTGATCGACTATTCCGAAAAGGCGTGAGGGGATAAGCGAATGGATGAGGCGAAGGCTGTAGACGAAAAACCCATTCTGTTCTCTGGCTCGATGGTGCGGGCGATTCTGGATGGGGTCAAGACGCAAACGCGGCGTGTGTGCAAGCCAGCCATATGGAAGTTGCTGAACGAGATAGAGCGAGCAAATGGCAAGCCGTGTTGGCAATGTCTGGACTTTGATGTGAACTGCCCGTGGGAATTTGACCAGTTGTGGGTGCGCGAAACGTGGTATCAGCTTGGTCGGTATTCCATGCCGCCCTGGGATGGTGCAGATGACGAGGATGCCACCTGGAGCGGGACAAAGAAAGTCAAGTATGCCGCGACATGTGAGCTTGGGAGTGAAGATGCAAGGCCGGGGCAGGCGTATCGACCATTCTGGCGCAAGCGTCCATCTATTCATATGCCGCGTTGGGCTAGTCGTCTTGACTTGAAGGTGAAGGGAATCCGAGTTGAGCGAGTGCAGCGCATTTCAACAAAGGATGCTTTGGCTGAAGGCGTGGATTACGCTGAGCCGAATGATGGCGAGTGGTATGATCCAATTGAGCATTTCAGGTTGCTTTGGGATTCTATCAACGCCAAGCGTGGCTACGAGTGGAATAGGAACCCGTGGGTTTGGGTGATTGACTTCAAGGTTGCGGAGCAGCAGTCGTATAAGGCGTAAAGGACGAACGCATGAGACCAGTTGACGGCATCAAGCGAGCCGAGGTCAGGCTGTACGCGAGCGGCGGGCGTGTGGTTGTGTTCGACGCCACGGAGGTACGGCTGTCGAGCATGGACGTACCGGCCGACTTCAGCTGCAAGCTGGTGACGGCCATCTCGCACGTGGATGAGGACGAGAATTGCATGGAGCAGATGACGGAGAAGATGGAGGAGAGACGACGATGGAAGAACTGAAGCCATGCCCGTTTTGCGGGAACGAAGCGCACGTGGTAGAGAGAGTCGTGAGTGAGCGCGTTGTACATGCGGTTGAATGCATGGCGATCCAATGTTGTGCGATGACGCAGGATTTCCTCCGACCAGAATCAGCAATGCGGTCGTGGAATGCGAGAATCGATACAGGAACACAACCAAACCTTGGATGCGCGACCACGCGACAGCTTCTCGATGAAATCTGCGCCAGGATCGAAATGGACGGACGCATGGGATACCGGACTGTCGATACGACGGACTGAGGCGACTATGAGCACCAAACGACTGAAGAACAGACGCCAGTGCTTCCGCTGCATCCAGCGGCATGGCGCAAGGCGTGAAGAATATGCATGCCCAGGAGTCTGGGACTACTGGTATGGATCGAAGAAAGGAGTTTGGGCGCATGGGCAGGTTGCGTGTCCTGAGAAGTTCACGTCGATGTTCGACTATCAGATGCACGGAGACCTGGGCGTTGTTGGACGAGCACTGCCAATATGGTGCCCTGGTAGATGACAGTGTTGGGTTTGAGAATAGGAGTGTCAATGCGATACAAGATCTATGTCAATGGCGAATACCGGGGCTTCCTGACCGAGTATGAGATGCGGTTCAAGTTCTGTTGCATGATGGGCCACAGCAACAGCTGTGGACACATCCTAGTAGGCAGCGGACCAGGCACTGTCGTGTGCGAGAACCGACACGAGAACAAGATTGAGATCAGGCGGGCAGATGACTTTTTACACAAATGAGAAGGAGCTGATGAGCCACGAATTTCTTGAGATGATGCACGAAACGGATCAGGAGCGCGAGCTGCGTGAATTGCGTGCAGAGAACAAGCGGCTGAAAATAGAGAATGAACTGCACGAGCGCGGCGGCTCAGTTCCGTTTTCATTCATGGGCAAGCCTGCGAAGAAGCCGCACGGTCCATGCGTGGAGCATCCTGAGTTTCCTGGCAACCAATGCGTGATGTGCATCCATTGCAAACGGGGCTTTCATAAGTACGAGGTGCGGGGAGAATGTTCAGCGAAATGAGGAGACGACGATGGTGACAGAAAACGAAGAGCAGCAGGTGGGTAGCATAGGCGGGGCGAAGAAGGACTTGGTGGAGAAGCTGAAGAGCATGCACTTGTATCCGAACCGGTATGTGCTGGTGCCGGTTGCGATGTTCGAGAGCATGCGTGAGATGCGAGAGATCGCACTTGCAGGTCAGGCGCACCTGGGCACGGTCAACTGCCAGGAGCTGAAAAGCGTGTGCCAATTGTATCCGACGGTGGTCATGGCCAGCAGCGAGAAAGCGATTGAGGTCGGGCTTGCTGATCTGCACAATGAGATAGAGAAAGCAGGCAACAGGACGGCTACGATATCAAACGAATGAAAGTCAGCAAAAACTTTACCCAGTCGCAGGCTCGTGAGATATGGGAGCGTCAGGGATGGCGCTGTGCTGGCGGCTGTGGTTTCCGATTCGGCCCAGACGGCTTTCCAGTGCCGCATCACAAGAAGCCGAAGAGTCAGCTGAGTCTGAAGGAGATCGAAGAGGCCGGCCCTGAGTGGTATTTGCTTGTAGGCGTAGGTCTCTGTCCTGAGTGCCACGACCGCGTACATCGTGGTGATCCGCTGATGGCCAGGTTCCGAACGCACAAGGGGCAGAAGATAGGCGAGACCGAGCTTGACCTACCGTATCACCTAAAGTGGTGCGAGAGCTACAAACGCAGCGGCTTCGGGCCGTGCACGTGTGATCTTGAACGCAGGATGAAAGCGCGGGAGGAGTACGATGAAGGCGGAGAAGGACTGGACTGAGCGCGACTACGAGCGCTTTCGGAATGAGGTACAGGCAGAGCGCCGGGAGTTGTTCAGCGGCAGGATGGTCGATATGCGGACCAGGCTATGGCGTGAGAAGAAGGCAAAACGGAAGGCTGAGAGGATGGTTTGAAACCCAGACACGGAAAGTAGATAATGATGACTGTCCAGATCTTTGGAGCCGATGGATGCGAGAAGTGCGAGAACGCGAAGAAGCATGCGAGCGAGATGGGCTTCGAGTACGAGTTCGTTCAGCTGGCCGATCGCTACGACCATCACGAGGGCTGGCGCGAAAACGGAAGCAGGGAGCTGGTAGCCTTTTGCGAAAGCATAGCCACAGACCACATTCCTCTGCCTGTGCTCCAGGTCCAGGGCGAGTACATGGAGTACACGCAGGCAATGCGGGCGATGAAGAAGATCGCCAAGGAACGCAAGGCGAGTGCCCGGCTGAAGAAGGAGGCATCGTAGAATGCCAGACGGTTCAGGAAGCGATCGACCAGGCCCGCCAGGGCAGGACGACCAGGTGGTGTTCGATTCTGTTAAGTCGCCACTACCGCAGCCTGGTTACGTGCGCCTGGAGACTGAGCCGCAGAAGGCTGAAGATTGGACAGTTGGCGGGCAATATATGGTGGACGGACATCGGATGAGCATCTACGCCAGAGTCGTGTTCTATGCGATCGTTCTGGCCAGCGGGATCCTCAGCGGGTTCTTCCTTGGCCTGTACGCGTCGAAGAAGGGCGTGGATGACGTGTGCCTGGAGATGAAGCGCGAACGCAGGTCGATGGTCATGCGCGAGCGGTTCCATGCAACGAGCGTACAGGCGCCTGATTTCGAGGACGGGGTTCTGATTCAGTATCTGAAAGCCGACAGGATTGAGACCGAGGGCGATGGGATCGTGCTGTTCACCAAGCCCGTACTGTTCGAGCTATGGCCTGGGACGAAGAAGCTCAAGAGCAGGATGAGCGCGGACGAGGCAGAGATGGTGTGCGAGCCAGGCCAGATCAGCTTCGACTACAAGCGCATGACCTGGAAGGGCAATCTGAAGTACGAGAGCTATGAGAGGAAAGACGATGCAGGTAAAGATAGAGCTGGGAAAGATGGGTGATCGCGAACACTGCTACAGCGCCTCAGGCGCGTGCGAGCACGTGTGGTACAGCGGGCAGTGGACGTGCAGGCTGTTCAATAAGCTGCTGGGCAAGGATCACTCGACAGGGTATCCGCTACGGGCGAGCGTGTGCATCTTGAATCAGGTGGGTAACGGTGGGAGTCCGGCTGACAGAGTTTGATGTGCAGATGTGCTTCTACAGGCTGCACAGCCACAGGTACAAGATCCTCATCCCGAACTACACGCCGGTCAGGTGGTTCGAGTGTGATCTGCTTGGGATAACCAAGGCAGATTGCGCACACGAGTATGAGATCAAGCTGACCAAGGCCGATCTGAAGAATGACTGGAACAAGACAGACTGGGAGTACAGGCATAGAGGCCACAAATGGCGCAAGGAAAACACGGGATCGAAGATGGAGATGTTGGCAGCCGGTGATGAGCGTGGTCCGATTGAGTTCAGCTACATCCTTCCGAAGGGCATGGTCGAGCCAGGTGAAGTGCCGGATTTCGCAGGGATCTATGAGGTGAATAACGAGAACCAGACACTGCTGATGCACCAAGTACGACAAGCCAAGCGCCTGCATAAGAAAAATGTTGCTGAGGCGGTGAAGGCACATATATACTCAGTGTTCCCGTATCGGTTCTGGAACGAGCGGCTGCGTAGATGGAAAGGCGAATGATGGATCATGCGTTGTTGTGCGATGGCGACTGCAACCACTGCCCCGTCGTCGGCCACGGCAACAGCCGCATGTTGACGGCCGTGCTGAATGCACTGCGCGACCGCTTCGGCAACGAGGTCTACGAAATCGTGGAGAACCATTGCCCGAACTTCACCGTCTGCTTCGACTGTCGCATTGACGACTTCTGTCACGTCGAGGGCTGCGAACTGATTGCGCACAACGCCAGATAACCCGCAAGTGAGCATTCTCGGAAGGCGTAAGCGGAAGAAGAGAAAGGCGATTGATGCTCAGAGAAGATCGCAGTCCGATGATAACGCTTGAGCAGCTTCACGAGAGATTCAAAGACGTCGATCCATGCAGGTGCAACTGCGGATATACTTGTGATAGGACCAGGTGTGCGTTGCCGATAATGGAATGCATACGGCTGCATTACAAAAAGGACTGTGATCACAAATGGGACGGGCCGGCAGTGGATCTTGAAAACGGCTGGTCTGTGACCTGTTCCAAATGCGGTATGCTTGCCAGTTCTCACGACTGCCTTGTAGGGCCATAAAGGAGGAATGATGACGCTGACTGAATACGGCCAGTGCGCGGCCTGTGGCAAGCGCAACCGGCTGACCGAGCAGCGGAACACGATCTTTGCCAAGGAGCTGATGGTCAGGATCATCCAGACCGTGATAGCGTGCACGCGCTGCTGCAACGTGACCATGAGCTGGCGCAAGCCCAGGCTGGAGGTCCGGATCGGAGATACGCTGATAGAGGCCGAAGTGACAAAGACCACAAAGGAGAAGCGCCATGAGCCAGCCCATTGTCGTTCTTAAAGGCTTCAGCTGCAGGAGCTGCTTCCAGCGCGAGGCAGAGCCGGTTGAGGTCAAGGCCCATGATGTGATACTGCAGGAGATCGGGCATGCATTTGGCAAGGACTGGCAGCGGAGCAACTTGCTGTGCGGGCCGTGCAAGGAGTTGAAGCGCACAGTGGACCAGATCTGGCTTGATGCCCAGGACCCGGAGGAGCGGAAGCAGATGGAGGAGTTCATCGCGAGGAGGGCTGGCGAGAAAGCCGCGGAAGAGCTAGACAGGACGCTAGACAAGGAAATGAGACGCGCAAAAGACGAGATTGTAACAAAGATGGAGCAGGAGTTCGAGAGCGACTGCGACTATTTCCATGATGAGCCAGAGCTGGAATAGGAGCGATGAGCTACACGGAGAAAAAGCTGCGGAAGTGGAAAGGTATCGAGCTTGCCAGAGCACACAAGGCCTGGTACAGAATCATCAGCAGGATACCGGAGGCAGACTGTGTCGAGGGCTGCGACCTGTGCTGCAGAGAAGCGCATCGGCATGCGATGCAGACATGGTTGGACGAGCAAGGATTGCCGATCAAGATCAGGAGAACGACGATCAAGCGCGGATGCAGCGCATATGTCTGCAGCGGCGGATGCCCGGTGTACGAGAGAAGGCCGCTTATCTGCCGGCTGTATGGCGTAAGTCAGTCGCTGCCATGCGATTACGGAATCAGGACAAGAAACCCTTTAACGCACGAGGAGACGATAGCGCTGATGAGAAAGGCATATGGAGAGTGTCCGATAGGATGGATAGGAGGATAGCATGCGTAAGTTACTGATAGCGCTCGTGTTATGCGCAGGATGCAGCGCGAGTGTAACAGAACGTGACAAGGCATTCAGGATAGAGCAGCAGGTGACGGTCAAGGCCGAGCTGATCGAGACTGGCGAGAGCACGATCCTGACCCTGCACAAGGGAACGGTGATCAGGACCAAGGCGGTCAAGACCGGCAATGTGATCGAGAAGAAGGAGAAATGCCAATGCCTAAAGCCTTGAGCGTGAAGCAGCCTTGGGGGCAGCTGATCATCCACGGTGCACTGGACAGGCACACGGGCGTTCACGTCTGGAAAGATGTCGAGAACAGGCGGTGGAAAACCAAGCACCGCGGACTGCTGTGCATTCACGCGAGCCAGAGCTTTGACAGCGAAGCGTATGAGATGCTTAGGACCAGGTACGATTTCGCTCTCAGGCTTGGCATGTTCCCCATGGGCTGTATGCTGGGCGAGGTCGAGATGTACGACTGCATCAGCCAGCGGAAGCCCAGGCGCAGCACATGGCACGAGCATGGTCTTGTGGGATGGTACTTCAAGAAACCGGTGGTGTACAGGAACCAGATTGAGTACAAGGGCCAGCTCGGATTGTGGGATTTCCCAGAAGCCAGGCGTGCGCGTTGTCTCGCAAAAACTGACGTCGAATAAACCACTTGCAACTTCGATCGGAGAATGTGCTTGCAACATGCCCCCAAGCCGTGTAGCTTTCTACTGGCGCGGCAAAGGGGGGGATGCTTGGGACAGACGAAATCCGGCGGGGAGTCGTGGGGGGCGGCAAAGCAGAAAGTCAGAGAGTTTGGGATCAGGTGTTTTTTCGAAGCCATCGGGGTGCGACTCCCGCCGAAGCACAGGTTCAATGCCAGCGACAAAGATCGTCCTTTTGACGATACGAAGGACGATGTCTTCGACATGCTGATGAGCTTGATCGAAGAGGGAAGGCGGATGCTGCTGGCAGAGCGCAAGGAGAGGATCCAGGAGCGGATGCAGAAGAGCATCAGGATGGCCGGGATCGACGCGAGCAGGATCGAACGGCCGCGGGGCATCAGTAGGAGGCTGGCGAAGAGGATTGTCAAGATGGATCCGAAGGAGGCCGGTGAGTACGAGGCACACAGGACCAAGAACAAGCGAAAGACGATCACGATCGGAGAGGGCTTCGAGGCGATCGGCCGGGCGAAAAAGATGTTGAAAGAGGTCTAGTTGATTTCCATAATCGACAACATCTCTTGAGACAGAAAGCGGCAAATATGTCATGGGCGAACTTGCCGAAATCGAACCGCTTGATCCAAACGACCTTAGAGACGAAGAAGATGACTACCTGCGAAATCGGCGTTTCGCAATGGTACGTCTCGTTGAAGGCATGGGCCTGACAGCTACTGATGCAGCGCTGCAGGTGGCGAAGGTCGAACTTGGAAATCCACCAGAAGAGAGGGAACAAGCGCAGGAGTATTCGAAAACGCTGCAGAGGCTGGCGAACACAGTAAGGAGGGACTGGCACAGGCGCCACGAGTGGATGCGAAGGTATCTGAACATCGGCAATCCAGGGCAGCTGGTTGAAGATCAGATACTGGCACTCGAAGGCATAGACATGCAGCTCAGACGCGAGTACCAGATGATGCTTGGTGGCGAAGCGTCGATGGAGATGAGCGGCAGGCGCATTCAGATTCTGCAGACGCGCACGGGCATCGTGAGGTTCAAGAGCGAGCTGTACAAGACCGTGGGCCTGGTGCCGGAGGTGGAGAACAAGGTTCCGATCAAGTTCGTGGACGAGCAGGCTGAGAGAGACAAGAAGGTCACGCAGGAAGAGTTCGACAAACGACTGCTTGAACTGAACGAACGGGCGAAGAAAAGAAAGGATACTGCGGGATAGTTCAACGGTAGAATACCCGGTTCTGCGCCGGAAGACGCATGGTTCGACTCCTGCACCCGCAACCAAACCTATGAATCCGATGGGCAAGATATTCCAGGGTGTGAATCCTCAGCCTGAGCGAGATATGCTTACGTCGCTGATGGCGAAGATCAAGCATAGGTACGACAGGTTGATTGTGCCATGCGCGGGACAGTTCTGTCTGGTACGAGGTGCGATCGCGGCGGGCTTTGATCCGAAGCAGGCGGAGTGCAGCGACATCAGCGTGTTCAGTGCCGTGCTTGGGTGCTGGTACGCAGGAAGGCCGATCGACGAGCTTCCGATCAAGCTGGACGAAGAGCACGAGTTAGCATACAGGAAATTCAAGCGAGAAGTAGCAAAAGCAGCCTACCTGCTATGGCTGATGCGCGTGCGTCAACTGAAATCAAACAAGATGTACCTCACCCAGTACAGGCAGTATTTTATAGACAAGCGAGATATGTGCCTGGCGAGCCTATGCACGCAACTTGAGGAACAGAAGGAAAAACTTGGCGGGATGAAGTACGAGATGGCGGACATCCGCGATGTGGTGAGGGCCGAGTACGACGAACGAACGCTGGTGCTGGTACATCCGCCTGCGTATCGCAAAGGCTATACCAAGATGTTCGACTTCGAGCCGGAGCTGACGTGGGGCTTCACGGCGCCGGAGATGGATTTCGACGACGAGTTCGGGAATCTATACTTGGAGAGCAAGAAAAGTCCGGCGACGTACATATGGGCGAGGTACAACCTGAAGGACGATCTGCCAGAAGAGGATTTGTTCTGGGGCCTGCAGTTCAGCCCGGTGAGCTACAGCTACTGCATGATAACCAAGCCGGAGGTGCTGAAGGACGCACCGGAATTCGACGGGATCGCATGGCAGAGGCCGTGGAAGGAAAGCGAAAGACTGCCACTTCCGATCATCTCGGAGGATTACGAGATTCGGCCAGACAGCAAGGTGAGTTTCATCGGCAAAGGTGTGGACCACAACGTTGCGAGCTACTACCGCGATCTGTGGGCGCACAAGCTGGGCGCGACGTTGGCAGAGCATTATTTCGTGATGCTCATAGACGGACAGATCTTCGGAATCGTTGGCTTGCACACAGGCCACCTCCGCCGCATGGAGGAAGGAAGCGAGTACGTGTTCGAGACCTATGGGTTTAATGCGCCGATGAAGAAGTACCCGACGGCGAACCGGCTGTTGATGATGGCCATAACGTGCCAGGAGTTCCTGAAAGGTCAGATCATGCGGCACGCGCTGAAGACGAACAGGATTTTCGAGATCCAGGGCTTCAGGACGACGTGCCTGAGCAGGTACAGGAAGGTGAAGCTGAACAACGGGCTGCTTGACGTGGTCAAGCGCGAGAAGATGAAAAACGGGCTGTACAAAATCATGTACGAGTGCAAGTTCTACGACAGGACGTATGCGGACTGCGTGCAGCTGTTCCTGCGAGAGCTTCAGGAGAGGGAAAATGCCAGAGCAGAAACCGAGCAAGCCGGTTGACAGGCCAGATCCGCAGTTGGCGATAACGCTCGATACAGGAATTGAGATCTGGAAAGTGCACGTAGACCTGACGCGAGAGCAGGAGCGCAATGCGAGGGTGATGAGCGCTGAGCGGTTCAAAAGACTGCAGGCGAATATCGCAACGGACAATAGGCTGGAGAGCATGCCGCTATGCACAAAGCAACTGAACCCGGCGGGCAATCTGCAATTTCCGATCATCAGCGGCCACCACAGGGTAAGGGCTGCGAGGATGGCGAACGTGACGGAGCTGTACGTGATGGTGCTGCCAGAGGAGCTGACTGAAGACCAGATCAAGAGCAAGCAGCTGGCGCACAACGCGCTGAACGGCGAGGACGATCAGCAGATTCTGAAGGAGATCTACGACAGCATCAAGGATGTGGAGGCGAAGATCGCGACCGGCGTGCTGGCAGATCTCAATTTCGAGTTCAGCCACGTCAGGAGCGAGGAGATCTGCTTGCCGATCGAATTCGAGGTTCTGAACATGACGTTCCTGCAGAACCAAATGGAGGACTACAATCAGGTGCTGGAGCTGATCAGCCGCGATGCCAGGACCGTGGACGTGGTAGAGTATCAGCACTTCGCGAAGTTCAAGGAGATCATGCGGACGGTGAAGAAGGTAGACGACATCCGGTCGATCAGCGCTATCCTGGTCAGGATGGTCGAAATCGTCAAGAAATACTACGAGACGGTGAAAGCGAAAGTCGAAGCCGAGACGTAAACCTCAAAGCCAAACCTGCCTAGAGGCCTGGCGAAAGCCAGGTCTTTTTTTTGTGAAAAAACAATTTCCCGGCAAATTCACTTGACAAACCGAATCCGTGTGGTATAGTATATATGTCTTGGTTACAACACAGGAGCACGAAATGACCAACGCCAACGAGAAGAAGCAGGACCTTGAGTACATTGTGATGATCTCAGTCGACGGCGTTACTGACGACGGCGAGATTTTCGATACCGAGGCTGAAGCGATTGAGCGTGCGAAGAGCCACGAGGCCGAGCTTGCAAATGGTTGGCTGAACGGAAGCCGCTCAAGCAACTTCGGCGAAGAGATTTCTGTGTGGGTGCAAGACAGTGAGGGCAACGGCGTTTACAACTGCTAGAAAAAAGGAGGACGGACGATGGCAGGATTCAAGCTGACGAACGTGATTACGCAAGCGGCGGCGGATGCGATCAGCGAAGCGCTGCATGGCGAGACGTACATGGACCTGCAGGTGCTTCTCTGCCCGGCAGGCGGGAGCTGGGACGTGTGGGTCGAGACCGAGTACTTCGACAAGCTAGACGAGGACGACGAGGAGCTGAGCCACGAGACGCAGACGGAAGAGCTTCGGGACATGGTGATCGAGGTCATGGCACAGACGATCATCAAGAGCGGGAGGGAATAGGATGGACAGGCAGACGAGGCTGTTCGGAGATCTGATCGAGGCGCTGAGGTACGAGCTGAACGAGAGAACCAACGCAGAACGCAAAGGCGAGGAGTGCGCCTGCTGTGGCGGGCGAGGATTTCCAGATGAGGACGTGTTGGCTTACAGCGAGCATTGCTGTTTACCGAGCAGGCAGCTGCTGGCCGAGGCCGATCAGGAGTGGGATAAGATCATGAAGCGCGAGACGCAGATGGCGCAGGCGCTGAAGGGCGAGAACTTCGGAGAAGGCAGGCTTAGATAGGAGGACGGACGATGTACTTGCTGCATTACTACAGCGAGGTGCAGGAGGATCACTGGCTGTTCGAAAAGATGGACCATGCGATGATGAGCGGCATGGCGGCGGCGAACAACCGAGGCGTGAACGTGGACAAGAGCAGAACGTGGCATTGTGATCTGAACCGAGTCGAGTGGACGCTGGAGACAGAGGCGGGCGTGACGATCGTGGTCAAGCCGATGGTGCTCAGGAGCCAGATGATCACGCCAGGAGCGTAGGGAGGAGGACGAGATGAGCGCATACGTAGTGGACAAGAGCACGATCGACAAGCTGATGACGTTCGCGCTGTGGAATGCCTGGGGCAGTGAGCCACTTCGGGCGTGGCCACAGATGCAGGACCGTGAGCAGCAGCAGCAGTTCTGGACCCGTGTCTGGAACCTGAACCGGGAAGCGATCAGGCAGCGTTATCCTGACTGCATCGACAGTGGCCAGGTGCCTGGTCCGGTTGATGAGGACGGCAAGGACAAGGAATACGAGTATGAAGCGGTGGCCAGCCCGACGATTCACCAGGCGTACCAGGCGCTACGCTGTCTGATCTATCAATGCAGCGAGGGCAACATACCACAGATGGCGCTGTACAGCCAGTTGCAGCGGATGTCAGACGAGATGGCGCACAGGATCACGAGCAGGCTTCCTCAGGTGGAAGCCGCAGAATGGGGCTAGGAGGACAACGATGGATCTGCGCTACTGGCTCAAGCGAGACAAGAAAGACTGGATATTGGTGACGTGGGTGCGATCGCTGCGATGCAAGCTGCCGATCGTGCTTGACCCAGAGCGCGGCGAGTACCCGGTGGACAGACGGGAGCTGACGAGACAGCTGCCGTATAATCTGAAGGGCCGCAAGGCCATGTGCAAGCGGCACGGTATGCCGCATTACTAGGAGGACGAGATGAAAATGAAGGCGATGGAGATCGAGTACGCTGGCGGGACGTTCGGCTGCAAGGTCTCTCTCGACAACGGACGGTCGCTTGCCGATGCCACAAAGGCATCGAGGTTGATCGAGGCCGCGCCGGAAGTGCTTGAGGCATGCAAGAATGCGCAAGCCGTAATGGATGCAGCGGCCCAACAACTTTGCTCAGGAGGATGGATAGAGCCAAAGGAGCAGGAAGCGCTGGCTATGCAGCTGGCTGCGTATGCGCAAGAAACGCGCTCTGCTATCGCCAAAGCCGAAGGAAAGGAGCACAGCCAATGATTAGCGAACGGGAACACTTTGCGGTCACTGCCCATTGCCTTGAGGCATTCAGTCGGCGCATGTGGAGATTGATGCAGAGCGCAGAACGCGCCCAAGGTTCACCAACGGAATCGGCTGAAGCACTCGCGGAAATGAAGACAATCAACTCCACGCTGCGGATGATCAATCTGCAGCATACTGCAGATCTTGTCGAGGCAATTCACCGAAGGGCAAAAAACGCCGTAGAGACGGAGAAGAAGGAAAGGGGCAACGCATGAGCACGCAAACGGAATTGAGCGAGCGCATTCAAGAGATCCTGGTATGCGAGACCGCATGCGTTGATCCGGACGATGCGCCGAACCTGTCACATGCGATCGTCGATCAGCTACCGCCAGTGTTTCGGGTGGCGCCTGAGCTGCTTGAGGCATTGATCTACCTGATGGAACAGACGGTCGAGAGCGACATGAAGTACGGCATCGTGCCTTCAGAAGGCGAGGAGGATGCGTACAGGAAGGCACAGGCGGTTGTGGCGCAGACTGCGGAAGAGCCAGAGGAGAAGATCGAGACACGATACAAGGTATGGGTCGAGGTCGAGAAAATCACGGTGACCGACGGCAAGGACGAATACGAGAGCAACGCGACAGAGCCGCTGGAGGTTGGTGTATTCGACACGCTCCAGGAGGCGGAACAGGTGGCTAGCAAGATCCATGACGAGCATTGGGGGAAAGACGATGACGACAGCAACTGAAGAGAAGCCGATTCTGGTCTGGGACACGTGCGAGATCGCCAGGCAGCAGGCTGAGTATTTGCAGGAGCAGGATCCGACGCTGACAGACGACGAGGCGTTTAGGAAGGCGTGCGAAGATCCGGATCTGATCAGATTCGAGTGGGAGTACCTGTGCGACGAGCTGACTGAGGTTATGAAAGACATTGATGCAGGCAGCACTGGCGGCTGGATCGTGCGTGTGGATAACTTCGGATGGAGAGGACAAAGCGGGATGAAGGTCTTCCACGGCTGCCACGAAGGCCAGGAACTTTTGCGCGAGATCTTGCCCAAGACCGAGTGCAGCTTCAAGATTTACAAGCGAGGACAGGAGCTGGCGATCAACAACGCGCACCACGATAGCCCATGCTGGAAGGAGTGGTACTACGTCAAGGCACAGCGAGGCGATTGAGACGAAAAAGCTCCGAATCCACTTGACAAAGTGAGACGTGTGGGGTATACTCAATACGTCTTGGACCCACAGGGAGAGGCGATGCCTACCGAGATAAAGCTTCCATACGAAGCATGGCAGAGAGCGATGCATGCCAGGAAAGCCTGGCAAGAAGGCAAGTCGAACGGACCGAGACTGAGAGTGAAGCGTGAAATCTCGCCGGGAGAGCGAGAGAGTGCGGAGGAGTATCTGGAGAGCATCGAGGTCGATGAGGAAAGGACGAAGACGATGCAGATTCTGACGATCGGGTACGGGAATCGTCCGCTTGCAGAGCTGGTGGGGATTCTGCAAAGGTTCAAGGTGAAGGTCTTGGTGGATGTGAGGAGCAGGCCCTACAGCCGATGGCGTCCGGAATTCAACAGGCCAGCGCTGATGGATGCGATCGAGCTGGGCGAGATCGAGTACGTGTGGATGGGGAAAGTGCTTGGAGGGCTGCACGAGTGGACGGAGGTTCAGAGGCTCGAAGGAGTGCTGAAGGTGAGGAAGATGTGCGACAAGGGCGTGGTGGCGATCATGTGCAGCGAGAGCGAGCCACCAGATTGCCATCGGTGGCAGGATCTTGGCGCGAGATTCGAGAAAGCAGGATTGGAAGTCGAGCATTGGTCGTGGAAGCAGCGGGGCTTCTACGTCGAGAACGGGACGTTGTTCTAGGAGGAGGCGGAGGACTGATCATGGCAAAGGCAATGGTGGAGTTGGAGGCAAAGGTGTGGAAGGAGGCGATAAAAAAAGTCGAATTCGCGACATGCAAGGGCAGAAGTCGTTGGCCGCTGGCGGGTATTCTGATCCATCTCACGCCGAGCAAGGTGCAGTTTGTGGCGACCGACACGCACAGGCTGAGCCTGTACACCGTGCACAAGCCGCACAGCGTCAAGTGCGACGAGGTGTCGCATGCGGACGTCGTATGTAACGCCAAGCAGCTGAAGTCGATCAAGGTCAAGAAAGACGACATGGTGGCGATCTACATCGACACCGACCTGGCACAGATGGAGAAACATCTAAAGTACGAAGGCTGGGACGAGCACGGCATGTGCAAGAGCTGCGGAGCGGACAACAGCTGCAGGTGCGAGCACAAACTACAGGTGAGCGGCACCGGAGCAGCGGTGACAGTCAATCAGGGCAAGCCGAAGATGATCGACGTCATAGAGGGCAAGTTCCCACGGTACACGACGATCGTCCCGAAAAGCTACGATGGCAGCTACAAGTTTGCGGTGAAGGAGGCCATTGCGGCACTGAAGGTCGCGGGCAATATCGCCAGCAGCGAGACGCATGCGGTGAACGTCGAGGCCGACAAGGGCAAGATGTACGTCACGAGCTTTGACGCTGATGATCCGAAGACGGACGTGGATATTGGCCTGACGGCAGAGGTGAGCAGGCCGAGACCGAAGGCAGTCAAGCTGAACTGGAAGTACGTGAGCGAAGCGCTATCGAAGATCTACGACGTCGAGGCCGTGCTGGAAATCAAGACCGATGGCGCACCGATGCGGATCAAGGAAGGTCCGTGGTCGCACCTGATCATGCCAGTGAATGTGAAGGACACATGGCCATCGATGGATGACATCCGCGCACGACGGACAAAGAAGGTCCTGGCCGTGGAGAAAAAACAGGTTGAGAAGAGCAGGCCGAAGAAGCATAATGTGGAGAAGGGAGAGACGATCCGATACTGCCAGTGGTGCGGGAAGCAGCTGGACAACTGGCACAAGGATCACTGCGACAAGGACTGCAGGAAGCAGGCGAAGGAACTGGGCCGGAAGTACTGCGCGATCTGCGGCGGCGAGCATACGGGCGAAAGCAGGAAATGCGACAGCTGCGCGAACGCACAAGCTGCATGACACGTCCTCCGCTTAGGCGGTTGCTGGGAGTGGTCCTCGTCCGGCCACTCCCGGCATTTTATTGACAGGAGGGATGGAATGGTAGTCGCATTGGCCATTCTCAAGGGCCTGGCGCTGTGGGGCACTATTCTCTATGGCATCCAAATCAGCGAAGCGCTATGGCGAAACAAGGACGTATCAGGTACACATCTGATGATATTCTCTGGGTCCGCGGCGGCTCTGATCACACTCGAATGGCTTATATAGGAGGATGCGATGCCAATACCGAAACCAAGATCGAGCGAGAGCAAGCGCGAGTTCATCCGCAGGTTCATGGGCAACCCGACGATGGTGAAGGAATATCCTGTCAGCCAAAGACGGGCTATTGCCGAAAGCGAATGGAAGGCCTATCTGAAGCGCAAACGCAAACGGGGCTAGGATGGTTGTACAGGAGCCGGCATACGTGGACGAAGAGCAGTTGTCGCGGCTTGTCCAAGCCGAAGAACAGATGGACTTGCTGGAACTGGAGGACGCGAAGAAAAGCGTTCTCCTGTGGGGCAGATACTTTATGCCGCACCGGTTCACGACCGAGACGCAGAGCAGCCTCCATTACTACCTCGACGACAAGCTGAGTGCAATGGAGGCGGCGGACGTTGCCGGGCCGAGAGAATGGGCGAAGAGCACGCTGGCTGCGGTAGTGGCGCCGACGATGTGGACGTGCGAGGTCGAGAAATACGGAAGGCGCTTTATCACCATCTGCTGCAACACGCTCGGTCTTGCAAACGATTGGCTGAAGGAAATCCAGACCGAGTTCGAGCAGAACGAGTTGATTCTGGAGCACTACGGGAATCTGCGTGGAAGTCCGTGGCGCGAGGGCTATCTGGCATTCAACAACGGCGTGCACATCAGGGCCACGCACCTGCGAGGGCGCGTACGTGGCTGGATGCGCATGGGCTTCAGACCGCAGGTGATTGTCTGCGATGACCTTGAGGACTACCAGGACGTGGTGACGGAAAAGCGCAGGGAGAAGAACTGGCAGTGGTTCCATACCGCGCTCATGGGCGGCGCGGCAAATGACTGCGTGTTCTTCTGCATCGGCAACCTAATTCATCAGCACATGATCCTGGCCAAGCGGATCAAGCAGAACAGGGGCGAGAGCTTCAAGGCATTGGACGCGCACGACCAGAGCACGTGGGAGGAGCATAAGCCTACGGCGGTGCTGCACAAGCGCCGGGAGGAGATGGGTGAGGCGTTTTTCAACCAGGAATTCATGGGCATGCCGCTGACTGCAGGCCAGCTGGCGGCGTTCCTGGACGCGATGCTGCATGACTTCAGCCCGTTCACGAGAGCCGACATTGGTCAGTTCAAGGAAATCTGGGTCGGTATCGACCTGGCGAAGAGCCTGACAGACGATGCGGACTTCACGGCGTTTGCGATGGTCGGCATCAGAGGCCCTGAAGACCTGGAAGAGTATCACATTCTGGATCTGTTCAGGGAGAAGATCGCGATTCCGAATCACCTGGATGCGCTGAAAGACTGGATCGGCCAGGACAAGATCACGGGATATGTGGTGGAAAGCATCGGCTTCCAGGAGGAGCTGGCGGCTGACATCGAGGATTGGCTGGACGAGACGCAGCAGCACGATGTGTATGTCCACAGGTACACGCCTAAAGATCCGAAGGAACGCAGGCTGTACAGGATGCTGAAAGCCTGCGGCGGAGCCAAACGCTTGAAAATAGCGAACATACCACTGGCAGAGACCTGGGTCGAGCAGGCAAAGACGATCGACGATCCTGACGAACACGACGACCTGGTAGATCCGGTGACGAGCATCCACGCGAGCTTGGCGCCGGCCAGGCTGAGAATGAGGATGACGGGCTAGATGCTGATGGCTACAATGGAGGCATGGAAAGGAGGTGGGCCATGTTTCCATTAGGATTTCTAGCAGGCTTGATATTCGCAAGCATATGGTGGTTTTGTTGTTCAAAAGCGCTCAGGAAGGCGCTTGGTGATCGGAATGGAAAGGAGGGATAGGATGAGGAAGATCGCTGTACTGGTGCTGATGGCTGTCTGCCTGTGTGGCTGCCGCCAGCCGAGTATGAACGCGCAGCGGAGCACGTTGCGTGACGCAGGCGACATCGGGGCCACGATATGGCTCGATGCCATCGACCAGGCGAAGGTAGAAAAGCGAAAGCAGCAGATTGAACAGACGTGCGAGAAGGTGATCAAGTTCCTGGAAGGCGGCCAGGTCGCGGCCTTGACTGGGACGGTGCTGACGAGTAAGCTCGTAGCGTTGGTGCCGAAGGACTGGCAGTGGGTGCCGGCAGATATTCTGGCAGCTGTCAGCCTGCAGCGGGTGCAGACTGTCGCAGTGGGATCGAAGAACATAAAGCGAATGGTGGCTTTTTGCAGAGGGATGAAGCGAGGTGCATATCACTATGCGCTGAACGACAGACAGAATGAGTGAGTGGCTTGCCATGGCCATTCCACTTTCCCCGTGCCCGGCCTTGTAGGCCGGGCTTTTTTTCGGCCAAGGTTGACAAAGCCATAGGCCAGCCGCATACTGTAGGCGGGTAGCTGCAAAGCGGCTGAGCATGGCGAAGACCACATCGAGGTCGGAGTTTTTGCAATTCAAGAAATGGGCGCTGTACTACAGAAAGAAATTCGGTCTGCTCGATTGGGAGTTCAGATTCTATCACCAGGACTATG